>Ga0055584_100000128_pt1 | contig 70924 bp, 81 predicted proteins | sample OSDHelmetaG_FD_58716 | JGI IMG/M metagenome (GOLD analysis project Ga0055584, IMG submission 58716) | Pelagic marine sediment microbial communities from the LTER site Helgoland, North Sea, for post-phytoplankton bloom and carbon turnover... | ecosystem: Environmental > Aquatic > Marine >... | reverse complement strand
GCTTCTTATTTTATTTATTTGGTTGGCTTTATTCTCGAGTATAGCTGTTACATGGTCACTCTTAAACCTTCCAGAAACTGAATCAATACAAATATCTAGACAGCCTAGTATTACTTTTTTAGATAAGGACGGTCGGATAATTGCCTCTTACGGAGATGTTTACGGTCAATCAATAAACTTTGCTGACTTACCAGATAACTTAATTAATGCGGTAATTGTTACTGAGGATAAAAGTTTTTTTAGTCATCCTGGTATCGACTTTAAAGGAGTCGCTAGAGCTGCTTATACCAATATAAAAAAAAGAAGAATTGTTCAAGGTGGTAGCACTATTACACAACAACTTGCGAAGAATCTATTTCTTACCCCTGAAAGATCATTTACTAGAAAACTTCATGAATTAATACTTAGCTTTTGGTTAGAAATGAGATTTTCAAAAGAACAGATATTAAGTATATATTTGAACAGAGTTTATTTGGGTTCAGGAACATATGGAGTTCAAGCTGCGTCAGAAAAATATTTTAACAAAAAAGTTGAGAACCTTAGTCTTTATGAAAGTGCTGTAATTGCAAGCTTACTAAAAGCACCATCAAAATATAATCCTATTGCTAATTTTGAGTTATCAAAAAAAAGGGCTTCCCTTGTTCTAACTAATATGGCTAAAAATAATATGATTTCCTTAAAACAAGTAAATAAAGCTAAATTTAATAATAAAAAATACTCAAAGTTTACAAATGCACCTAAAAGTACGAGGTATTTTGTTGACTGGCTTTTACCAAGAGTAAAGTCTTACGTAGGTGAAATAAAGAAAGATTTAATAGTGAGAACGACACTGGATATTAAATTGCAAAAAATTGCTGAAGAATCTCTTATAAATGTAAATTCAACATTTGAATCTGCAGAACAATCTTCGTTAGTAGCATTAGATTTGAATGGGGGAGTGATAGCAATGATAGGTGGTATAGATTATGGGGATACGCAATTTAACAGAGTGACGCAAGCAAAAAGACAACCAGGATCTGCCTTTAAGCTATTTGTATATTTAGCTGGACTTGAAAGCGGTTTTTCGCCGAATGATACTATTATAGATTCCAAGATTGATATTGACGGATGGTCTCCAAAAAATTATAAGAACAAATATATAGGTGAAGTTACACTTAGAGAGGCTTTCTCAAAATCTATAAATACAGTTGCGGTAAAAATCTCAGAATCTATTGGAAGAGAGAAAGTAATTGATGTTGCTAAATCTATGGGTATCACCTCTCCAATTCTTAATTCACCATCACTAGCATTGGGAACCTCAGAGGTAACTTTATTAGAATTAACTTCAGCCTATAATGTTTTAGCTAATAATGGAAATGGTGTTTTCTCATATGGAATAAGGTCAATAGAGGATACCGATGGTGAAATGTTATTCTCAAGAAAGTTACAAGGAACAGGTAAAGTACTTGAGAGTTCAATTGTAGGTAAAATGACTCGAATGATGGAACAAACTATAGAAAGTGGGACAGGAAAGAATGCAAAGTTAAATAGGCCTGCAGCCGGTAAAACTGGCACTAGTCAGTCTTTGAGGGATGCTTGGTTTATTGGCTTTACATCTAATATTGTTGTAGGAGTTTGGTTTGGGAACGATAATGACTCACCTATGAAAAAAATTACAGGTGGCACCGCACCAGCAATTCTCTGGAAAGAGTTTATGACTGCTGCACACCAAGATATTAAACCAAGGGGTTTTAGTTATGAATCTAATGTACGAAAACCGAAACATTTGAATGATGAGAAAATCAACAGAATAATTCAAAAATCTAAAAATCTTGATAAAAGAAAAAATTTCTTTGATTCTCTAATAGAGAATTTTTTCTAGTTTATATAATCGGGGAATTTATTATCAAAGTCTTTAGGACTAAAATGTGAGATATATTCGTCTTTTTCATTTATTAGAAAAATTAATGAGCTATGGTCAACAAGATAATTATCATTATTAACTTTTTTATTTCGTTTAACATACACCCTATACTTTGATAAAATATTATCAATATCTTTTGTTTCCCCAGTCAATCCAATTAAGTTGTCATTAAAATTTGACATGAAGTTTTTCATCTGAATTTGATCGTCTCTTTCAGGGTCAACAGTAATGAATATAAAATCAAAATTTTTAATTAATTCAGGTCTTTGGTCTACAAATCTAGAAATTCTTAAAATATCTATTGGGCATACATCTGGACAAAAAGTATAGCCAAAGTATAGTACTTTTTTTTTTTCAATCAATTCAGATAAGTATGGTTCACCTTCTTGGTTTACAAGTTTAAAGCTCCCCCCAATATTAATATTCCCCGTCTTTTTATTTTTGTATTGCGTAATAATGAAAATTCCAATGACTAGAGTGATTATTATCACAACCATTGAGATAAAATTTTTTATAAAAAGTGATTTAAATCTTCTCATCTTTTTCTATTAGAATAAATAGGTTTTCTATTTCAAAGTTTTTTATACTTAGATCTTTAGGGCTTAATTTCTTAGTTTCGTTAAAAAGGTAATAATGATATCCTTGATTTTTTGTTTTTTCTAATTTTACTAAAAAATTTTTCATCAGGGAATTTTTATTCGTTCTTATCAATAACTTTTCAAAATCATTCCTCTCTATAATAGATAATATTTGTTTTACATCCAAGTAATTAAAAAAGCTTACGGAAGAATTTTTATTTCTATTAGTCAGCAATTGATTTTTTTTATTCAGTAAGTTTACTATTGGTAAAATACCAAGATTTACCTCGATTTTTATCTTTTTCGCTCTTAATAAGCTTTCATCAAAAAAAGTCTCAGCACCATTAAAATCTCCAAAACATAGATATGAAATAGAGTTGAAAGTATCAAGTTTTGAAAGCAGATATTTTATACATTTTGTTTTATTTTTTAATAACCCTGTATTAATTTCAAAAATCTTATTTAACTTATTTAAGTTTAACCTAAATTTTTTATCAAGTTCTCGAGTTGATATAATTAAATCAGAGGTTTTTAAATTCTCTAAAGCCTCTAAAGTTAGGTCAAAAAAATCTCTTGGGTTAAAGTTTATAATATAGATTTTTTTTTTGTTTTGTGAGAGCATAAACTAGATAAATATGAAGAAAAGAATTTGTTATCAAATAATTTTTATTCTGTTAGTGCCTTTATATACTTTGTTAGCATTTGATGATAGTGATATTTTTCATGAAAAGGTGTTTTTAAAAGCAATAAAAAAATCTGATCATATAAAAGTATCCGAGATGCTACAGAGGAATGTATCCATTAATACTGTTGATTCAGATGGGCTTGTCCCAATAGCATACGCTCTTGCTAATGAAGATAGTAAGATGTTTGATCTTCTCTGTGAAGCTGGTGCAATAATAAATATTAAAATCCTAGATGAGTCTTCTCTACTAATATTTTATATCAATAATAATCGATTTTCTCTAATTGACAAATTAATAGAACGTGGATCTGACCTGAATAAACAAGATAGTAATGGTATGACAGCAATGATGCATGCTATAGAAAAATCTAATATAAATGCGGTAGGTATGTTGGCTAGAAAAAAGTTTGATGTAAGTTTAACAGATTTTTCTGGCAAAACCATTTTTGATTATTCTAATTTATCAAGAAACCTTTCTATTAAAAGAATTATCAAAAAATTAAAAGATTATTAAGCTTTTAATTTATGAACTATCAAATCAACTACTTTTTCATATTGAGATATAGGTTTAAGTGTTTTTACATTATCATTATTTTCAAACTTTCGGATAATTATTTTATACAAAAAACCTTCGAAAAAAAAAATTGGATGGATTATTATATTTAATTTATTATTTTTAGACTTAATTAAATTTCTAATTGTAAAAGAATCTTGATCTGTAAAGAAGAATTTCTTAATTCCTAATTGATGAGATATTCCATTAATATATTCGCCTATTTCTTTCTTTAGATTTACTTTGGAGCTCTTTGAGCTAGAAACTATCAAGATATTTTCTTTATCTTTCTCCATTTTTTTAGAGACTTCTTCAATAAAAATATCAGATAAATCGTCTTTCAATGATATTTTTTCAACTAATTTTATGTTTACATTTCTATTTACTCTTTGATGCTTAACTTCTTTCTTTATATCTTTGATCATATGATATCCATCAAAGAACATTAAAGGAAATAGGTAGATATTTTCATATTTTAACCATATTGTTTCTATACAATCTTTTATTAAAGGTTGATTTGTTTCCACAAAGCAGTGAAAAATACTATTTGTGTTTATTTTTGTCTTTATTCTTTTTGTAAGTTTTAAAAAGTCGGCTTCGTATTGTTTATCTTTTGAACCATGAGCACATAAAATAATAGCCTTTGAATTATCTTTATCAGTCATTTAAACGATTAATAATATCACTAAGATTTTTAAGATCTTTTGATATCATTGAATTATTTAGTATGTCGTCGGAAATAAATCTTTTTTTATGAAACGCCTCATTTATATCATTTCTTGGTTGAAGATACGTTCCTTCTAGTGATCCCCCAAGGAATAGACCGGAATTGCTTGAGAAAGAGTAGATATCTGCCAGTCTTGCAGTGCTTTCAGCTGAATATCCGACACCTTGAGAAATCAAAGCGACATCAATATCAACTCCCAATTTTACTCTTTCTTTTAGGATAGATTTTAACCCTCTATTAGTCATGACTGTCATTACAACCTTACCTGATTTAGCACCAACTTGTAACCCAACACTTACACCTCCAATCGAAAAAAAGAATGGACCTGAAAATTTATTGTTTCCTCTCCTAATAATCAGCAAACCATTTCCTCCTTTAGCACCAAAAATGAATCCTCCCTCATAAACTTCAGGAAATATAAGAATTGCTCTAGAATCTTTTATAAATTTTTTAAGATTTTTTAAATCGCTATTTGCAATTAATTTTTTTAAAGATAATTCTGACGATTGTAGGATTTGACTTGCCTCCAATTTTTCTTGATTTAAAGAGTAGGTTTGACTGGAAGAAAATATAAATACTAATCCTAGTAAATTATATAGTAAAATCTTTATTTTCATTATTTGATTAATAATAATACATAGTTATTATATTTTATACATAAAAATGAGAATATTCTATTACCTATTTATTTTGTTATTTTTAAATATCACTATAACTATCAGTGCTGGTGAGTTAAAAATAAATGTGACAAATATTGATAATAATATAGGATCGATTCATTATGCTTTATATGATGATGCTAGTGCTTTTCCGGATAAGGAAGGAAAGATAAATGGTGGTAACAAGAGGGTTGATGAAGTAGTTGCAAATGGTATTTTAATAAAAGAATTAAATGAATCATATTATGCAGTAGCAATATATCATGACGAAAATTCAAATAAGAAATTTGACACTTTCTTGTCTATACCAAAGGAGCGCTATGGATTTAGTAACAATGCACCTGTATTTTTCGGACCACCAAATTTTGAAGATGCAGCAGTTTTTGTCGAACAAAATAATACTACCAAGATCGAGATTGAGTTAAGGTGAAAAAAAGAGTGTTGGTAACAGGCGGGGCTGGATTTATAGGCTCTTATTTGTGTGAAGAACTTTTAAATAAAGGTTATGATGTTATTTGTTGTGATAATTTTTATACGGGCAATAAAGAGAACTTAGAAGAAATACTTGATAATAAAAATTTTGAGTTGCTAAGGCATGATATAACATTTCCATTGTATTTAGAGGTAGATAAAATATTGAATTTTGCCTGCCCCGCTTCTCCAGTTCATTATCAGAATGACCCTGTGCAAACAGTTAAAACCTGCGTTCATGGAGCAATAAATATGCTTGGTTTAGCTAAAAGAACTAATGCTATGATTATGCAAGCCTCTACGTCTGAAGTTTATGGTGACCCCGAAATACATCCGCAACCTGAAGATTATAAAGGCGCAGTAAATATTACAGGACCAAGAGCATGTTATGATGAAGGTAAAAGATGTGCTGAAACAATTTTTTGGGATTATAAAAGACAACATGATGTAAATATTAAAATAATTAGAATATTTAATACATATGGCCCTAGGATGCAGCCGAATGATGGAAGAGTTGTATCTAATTTTATTACACAAGCTTTGTCAAATAAAAATATAACTATTTATGGTGCAGGGAACCAAACACGCTCCTTTTGTTATGTAGATGACTTAATTTCTGGTATTATGTTAATGATGGAAAAAGCAAACTTTTGTGGCCCAATTAATCTTGGAAATCCATCGGAGATTTCTGTAAAGCAGTTGGCATCAGAAATAATTGAAATTACTGGAAGTAAGTCTAAGTTAGTGTATAAAGATCTTCCTCTCGACGACCCACAACAGAGATGCCCAGATATTAGTTTAGCTAAAAAAGAACTAAAATGGCATCCAAAATACGATAGAAGTCAAGGTTTAAAAAAAACAATAGAATATTTTGAAAATATTTTAAGGAAAAAGACTTAGATGAAAAATATTGGGAAGGTGTTATGTATAGGGGATATAATTTTAGATCATTATGTTCATGGAAATATAGATAGAATATCACCTGAGGCACCAATTCCTGTACTAAAGGCGGACGAGAGAAACTACAATATTCTCGGCGGTTGTGGGAATGTTGCAAGGAATATCTGTTCAGCAAATAATAAGTGTCATCTGATTTCTATCGTTGGTAATGATGATGATGGGTCGAAGATAAAAAAAATTTTAAAAGAAATTAAGAGTCTTACATTCAACCTTATTGTTGATACAAGTCGATGTACAACAAAGAAGACAAGATACGTTTGTGGAAATCAACAAATCTTGAGAGTTGATAATGAAATAGAAAGATCAATTTCTAAAGCACTAGAGACTAAGATCATAAAATTATTAAAGAAGAAACTAAATGAGTATAACGTTATTGTTCTATCCGATTATAACAAAGGTGTTTTGACTGATAACCTTATAAAAAAGATAATTAAGATTGCACATGATTTTAAAAAAATATTGATAGTAGATCCCAAAAAAAAAAATTTTTCTGCATATGCCGGTGCAACATTTATTACTCCAAATTTTAAGGAATTAAAAAGAGCTACAAATATCTTAGATAGCAATACTAAAAGTAGTGAAGATAGCTTAGTTATAAAATTGTCCAAGCAAATTATAAATAAATTTAATTTTAAAGCAGTCGTTACAACTAGAAGTTCAGATGGAATATCTGTTGCAACTGATGTGGGAACTTTTTTTCACCTTCCGTCAGAGGCAAAAGAAGTTTTTGATGTTTCGGGAGCTGGGGATACAGTTTTAGCATACTTATCCTCCTCGATATCAAAGGGCGAAAGTCTGGAGTCATCTGTAAAAACATCTAATATTGCAGCAGGGATAGCTGTTGGAAAGTTTGGCACATCTGTTGTTAGCAGAGATGAAGTTGATAATATAAAGCAAATTAAAAATATTAAGGTCATCAATAATCGTGATCTTAGCAGAGTTCTAAAAGATTATGATCGTAATAAAATAATAGGTTTTACAAATGGTTGTTTTGATCTATTACACGCAGGACATATATCATATCTTAAAAGTGCAAAGAAAAAGTGTAATCTATTAATTTTGGGATTGAATAGCGATAAATCTATAAAAAATCTAAAGGGTAAGAATAGACCAATAGTAGAACAAAAGGATAGAGTTGAGATTTTATCTTCCTTTCCATTTGTAGATAAAATAGTAGTTTTTGATGAACTGACGCCAATAAAACTTATAAAAAAAATAAAACCAGATATAATTTTTAAAGGAAAGGATTACAAAAAAAATGATGTTGTAGGTTTTCATGAGTCTAAAAAATGGCATGGCAGAGTAATATTAATTGATTTTGTTGAAAATAAATCAACAACCAATATTATTGAAAGGATAAAAACAAGTGTTACTTAGTGCAGTTTTCTTTGATGTTGATGGTACAATTGCTGAGACAGAGGAATTACATCGCAGGTCTTTTAATGAGTCCTTTAAAGAGTTTAACCTAGATTGGTTCTGGGATAAACCGATTTATAAGGAGCTAATTAGTATAGGTGGAGGCAAAGAAAGAATTGAACATTACATGAAAAGGGCTTGGCCTGAAATGCTTGAGTATAAAAATCTTAGTAAATACATTAATTCGATTCACAAAATAAAGAATGAAATTTATGAAGATTATATTAACGAATCAAAGTTAAAGTTTAGGCCTGGAGTTTTAAGATTAATAGAGGAATTAAAAAAGAATAATATAAGAATAGCGCTAGTGTCTTCCTCATCTGAGATGAATGTTAACAATCTCCTTAAGAAGGGGTTGAAAATTAAACCGAATAATTATTTTGATTTAATAGCTCATGGTGATTGTACAAAAAACAAAAAACCATCCCCAGAAATCTATGAATGGACTCTTGAGAAACTAAAATTATCTTCGCAGTCCTGTATCGCTATCGAAGATTCACCAAGAGGTCTTGAATCTGCGCTTGCTGCAAATATAAAAGTTGTAATTACTCCTTCGGATCTAACACTTGATGAAAAGTTTGAGGGAGCTGAATTAATTGTTTCAAATTTAGGTGAGCAAAGCGAACCTTGCGAATTAATTAAGGGAAGGCTCGAGTTATCTAAGGTAATTGATTTAAAGGTTTTGAAGAAGATAATCAATTCTTAGATAAAAAGTATATAATCGTCATTACTATTAATTGTATTGCAAAGATTAAAACGCTTAGATTGTGTAATCTTGAGAATTGTTTTTTGTGAACTTCTTTTTTATTGCTAACATCGCTGACTTTATTGATTTTAACCATTAAAAATTCTCTTGAATAAAAATATCCAGTAGAAATCAAGAAGAAAATAAATGAATGAAATACATTTATAGATAAAAGTGAAAATGTAATTATCAAGCTAATTATCAAACACCAGAAATAGAGTTTAGGGAATATACTCCTTATAAACTTCCTAGCATTCTGTTCATTAAGAGTTTGAAAAGTATTAGGAGCTACAATTAAGGAAAAAAAAATTTTACTTCCAATAAGAATTGGGATTAAAAAATCTTTGATCAAAATTGAAAATTTAATTATTTGTTCCATAATGAATTTTTAAATAACGTTATAAATGATATATAAGCATTAATATGAATTTTAAACTACTTTTATTATTACCTATTCTTGAAATAATTAGTTTCATATTATTTGGAGACATTCTGGGGTTTTTCCCCGTTATTCTTCATATTTTAGCAACTATGATATTAGGAATAGTTCTTTTAAAACAAAACAGAGGACTTAATGAGATTGAAAAGTTTAGCTCCGATCCTAAAGATTGGATATGTAAAAAGGTTGCTGCAATCCTTTTTATTATTCCTGGGTTTGTGACAGATCTTCTTGGGTTAATGTTGTTTTTTAAAATATTCCGTTCTTTTTTCTGGAGATATATTCCAGATACAACAAAGAAATCTTATTATAAAAACAAGAAAAATAGTAATGAAGAAATTATAGATGTAGAGTATAAAAACCTTGATGAAAAATAATTTAGAAACGAGACAAATTACAATAAGTGGAAAAGTCCAAGGTGTTGGTTTTAGAAATTGGGTAAAAAAAACCTGTGAAAATTTGTCTTTATTAGGGAGTGTTAGAAATACAGTTGATATGAAAGTTGAAGCCATTATTACTGGTTGCAAAGTTCATCTTGATAAATTTTGTGATAAGTGTCAAAGCGGTCCAGTATTAGCGCAAGTAGAGACTGTTAAAATCAAAAGTATCAATTTAAAAGAATTTAGTATTTTTAAAATAATTTATTAATGAAGATATTTTTTTTAAGACATACAACTTTAGATATAGAAGATAATATTTTTTATGGACAAACAGATGTAGATGTTTCCTCTAATTTTGTTAATGAAGTTTCTATAATAAAAAAAAAATTTGATGAGGAAAGTATAAACCTTAAGCAAATTTCAGTAATTTCAAGTCCACTCAAAAGGTGTGTAAAACTTGCAACTGCATTACAGGTACCCTTTACTATTGACACGAGAATTAAAGAACTCGATCTTGGTGATTGGGAGATGAAGTTAATGTCTACGATACCAAAAATTGAGATTAAAAAGTGGCAGGAAAATCTGATGGAATACAAGATACCCAGTGGTGAGTCTAATAGAGATTTTTTAAAAAGACTAAATGAATTTCTAAAAGATATTTTAAAATCCACACAAGATGTGTTATTAGTTGCACATGCAGGATCAATTAATGGTATGATTTCCATTCTGACTAAAGAACCATTTGATAAACTAGTTGAAAATTATTGGGAAAAAATCAAACACGGTTCTTTAACGTGTATTCAAGTAAACAAAGAAAAGGTAATGATAGAGTATATAGGAAAATAATAGTATGAAGAAAATCTTAATCCTGGGAGGAGGATTTGGAGGAGTATACTGTGCTAAACGTCTTCAAAAAATAAGGCTTAATTCATTTGATATTGAGTTGATAAGCGACAATAATTATTTTGTTTTTCAACCACTTTTACCTGAGGTAGCTTCAGGTACAATATCAGATTCGGATGCTGTTACACCAATTAGACAAATGCTTAATGATATAAAATTTAGAAATGCTGAGGTCAACTTAATTGATATAGAAAAGAAAAAAATTGGAATATTACAAGGCTTTAGAAAAAGACAACATTTTATTCAGTATGATGAACTGATAATCGCTTTAGGTCAGGAAAGTAACCTTGATATTGTGCCAGGTTTAGCAAATAATGCTTTTACAATGAGAAACTTGAATGACGCCTATAACCTTAGAAATCATGTTATTAGATGTTTAGAGTTGGCAGATGTAACCCTAGATTTGTCATTAAAAAAAAGATTATTAAGTTTTGTGGTTGTCGGAGGTGGGTTTTCCGGTGTTGAAACAATTGGGGAACTGAAAGAAATGATAGATAGATTAATTAAATACTACAGAAATATTAGTAAAAATGAAATTAGGTTTTATCTGATTGAGTATGCAAGCCGCCTATTACCAGAGTTAGAAGAAGAAATTGGTCTTTACACACTACAGACATTAAAGAAGCAAAATATAAAAATATTTTTAAATACAAAATTAAGAGAAGTTTCTTCTATGAGAGCTTATATAAACAACAATACGTCTATTGAATCAAACACTATTATTTCCACAATAGGTTCAACAGCATCAAAACTACTTAAAAATTCTAAATTACCATTAAAATTTGGAAAATTAATTACAAATGAGTATTGCCAAGTTGATGATATCGAAAATGTATGGGCTTTGGGTGATTGCGCTTTAGTGCCTAATAAGGTTAATAAAAATGATAAAGAGATGAATTTAGTATATTCACCTCCAACAGCACAGTTTGCTGTTCAACAGGCAAAAACATTATCAAAGAATATTGTTCTAAAAACACTAAAAAGAAAATTGAAATCATTTAAATATATTTCCAGAGGATCGTTAGCCTCTCTTGGTTCAAAAAAAGGTGTTGGAAAGATTTTATTTTTTAGAGTAAAAGGTTTACTTGCATGGATAATTTGGAAAGGATTTTACCTTTCTTTTATACCTTCATTCCCAACACGAGTTAGAGTTTTTTTTAATTGGTTGTTAGAATTCTTTGTTCCTAGAAACGCTGTTCTTACAAATCCCTTGAACAACAAGCCATTTGAGAAGAAAAATTATAAAAGGGGCGATATTGTTTTTGAGGAAGGAATGTTACCAGACGGTTTCTACATAATTAAAAGTGGAGAATTCTCAAATTCTTACAGAAAAACAACAAGTGGCAAAACCTTTAAAAAAAAATATAAGAAAGGTGATCACTTTGGTTCAAGAGTTATTCTAGAGGGTGGCAGAAGAACAGGAACTATTAAAGCATTAAAAAATTCAGAAGTTTTGAAAATTGATAAGGAAAGTTTTAAAATTTTGGCGGATAATTTACCCGTGATGAAAAAATACTTTAGTGAATATTTACCTAAGAATTTCAGTAGGCTAAAATTAAAAGAATGAAGCTTTTTCAATTTTTAAAACCAAAGAAAAAAAAAGTTATTTTTTTAGATAATGTTAAAGTAATCAAAAGTTCTAATAGAAAAAGGACAATAACATTAAGGGTAAAAAATGGTTTTCCTGAAATATTATGCCCATTACATACGAAAGAAGAAATTCTTAAATCGTTTATTAATTCAAAAAATGAATGGTTATCAAAGAAAGTTGCTAACCAAGTCAAAGAGATAAAAAAAATAAAAGCACTAAATACAAACTATCTTTTGTTCAAAGGCAAAAGATTTAGAATTATTAGTATAGCAAAAGTTCGTGATACAAGAATAAGAAAGGGTATTATTTCATTATCTGAAAAAAAATTTAGTCAGGATAAAAAAAAGTTAACTACTAAATATTTAGAGCATAAAGCTGTTATTTATTTGAAGGCAAGAGTAAAGCAAATATCAGCAGAGATAAAAATAAATTACGATGGGTTAAAAATACGTAGATACAAAAGAATTTGGGGATGTTGTGTAAATCAAAAAATTATTAATCTTAATTGGAAACTTATCATGCTCCCTACTGATGTTATTAACTATATTATAATCCATGAGTTATGCCATGTTATTGAACCAAATCATTCAAAAAACTTTTGGGGTTTAGTTAGAAAATTTGACCCTAAATTTGAAAGAAAAAAGAAATGGTTAAAAACAAACGGGTCTTATATAATTCAGTTTTAATTCTTATTATCAGTTCCGAGTTTCAGAGATTAAATACTTTGCTTTTTTTAAATCATTATCATCAACTAATATCCTTACTGGAATAGCTGATATATTTCCCTCAGTAGATGCCATCGATTCGTCTAAAACAATGAATTCAATATTATTATGACTTAGGATACTTTTTACCCATGTTAGATAGATAATGTCATTACTTCTGATTAGAATTTGCATTTCACTTCAACAAATATTTTATAATGGCGCGCCCGAAAGGATTCGAACCCTTAACCTTTTGAGCCGAAATCAAATGCTCTATCCAGTTGAGCTACGGGCGCTAATTTAATCTTCCGTGTGCTAACTTTTTTAATCTATTATGAAAGATTATAACAGTGAGTCCAACAATGATACAGATCAAAGTAATTCCAAGAAAAACTTTTTTCTCGCCTAATTGTTGAGAATATACTCCAATAGTTCCAGCTAATTTGTTACCAAGCCCAATTGTAGCAAAATATATTCCCATTATTGAGGAAACTTTCTGTTTCGGTGATAGCTTAGTAATATAAGATAATATTACTGGGGAGGCACACAATTCCCCAATTGTGATTAAAGCATAAGCAAGAACAAGCCAGTACATACTTGATTTTCCATAGGTATCAGCTTCAATAGATGCAAAAAACATAAAAATAAATCCTGAGCCCATAATCATTATTCCTATTGCTATTTTAAGAATAGATGAGTTTATATAATTTTTTGCCTCAAGTTTTAACCATAATAAAGAAATGAAATAACCAAAAATAATTATCATTAAAGGGTTTATTGATTGAAACCAACTTGCCGGAATTTCAAAGTTTATGGCATGTAAAAATCTATTAGTTTTTTCGTAGGCATAAATATTTAATAGTCCACCTGCTTGTTCGAATGCAGCCCAAAATATTATAAGTATTAAGCTTGCAATAATAATTAATTTAATTCTATCTATCTGAGTTTTTGTTAAATTTTTCTTTTCCTTAGTTGATCTGAGCCTTGAATCTCTTTGAAAGTGTTTCTTACCACGTATGAAGAATATTTGACCTATTATCATTCCAAAACCAGCTAATGAAAACCCATAATGCCATCCATATATTTCTCCAACAAAACCCACTAATATACTTGCAAAAAAAGCTCCTAAATTAATACCAATATAAAAGATTGTGAATCCTTGATCGCGCCTTACGTCTGTTTCTTTGTATAACGAACCAACTAAAGAAGATATACTTGGCTTCAATAATCCTACGCCTATTATAATAAACAACAAACCAACAAAAAAAACGTGTGTATGTTTTACCGCTAAAAGAAGATGGCCAAGACAAAGAAGCCAGCCACCATATAATACAGCATTTTCATGAGTAATATATTTATCTGCTAACCAGCCTCCTGGAACACATAATAAATAAACTAGTGCCGTATACCATCCATAAAGCGTAATAGCTTGGCTATTTGACCAACCTAAACCAGGGTTAACCGAGCCCTGGTCAGAAATAATATATAGGACCAATATAGCCCGCATACCATAGTAACTAAATCTTTCCCATAATTCAGTGAAAAATAAAGTGAATAATCCTTGAGGGTGACTATTAAAGAAGTTGGAAGGTGAATTAGCTATATTTGGCATAGATTTTGCTTATTAGTATTATATTTTGATTTATAGTCAAAAATTTGAATCGGGAAGATCAACAACATAATATTTCCTCCCTTAAATATAGATCTTCCCTATTCATTTATTTCTGAAATAAACTTTTTAAGTTCCAATAATTTGCTACTATTAACTTCTTTATATGAACATCCAAACTTAGAAATTATTAGACTACATATGTGAGCATATGAATTTCTTCCTACTGGATGTCTTAGGTCATCTTTTAATTTACCTTTTAAAAAGTCTCCACGATTTGTAATTAAATTCCATACTTCTTTTTTCTCTATATCGTCCATTATCTTATACCTTGATTTGATTTTACCCTTGATTTTTTTTTAACTTTTTTAAATATAGACTTATTTGATTTACTTTTATTAGTTAGAGTTTTTTTTTTAATTATATATTTATTACCAGTTTTGGGAGTTGGTAATTTTGTAAAGGTGCCATCCTTCTTCATGATATAGTAATTTCCCTGCTGGTCTTGTATTATTTCTGCAGAAAAAGCATTAATAGGAAAAGCTAAAATAATTATTACTAAATAAATCATTTAATTAAATGATATTTTCTATAAAACTTAGTGTCAATTGAATATGGATATGATGTAACTTCTTCAATTTTATATAGGCGCCATTTTTGCTTCTTTAACTTCATTAATTCAAAAAATGACTCCGCTCTATATTTTTTTGACTTCCACCAGGAACTAGAACCAGTTATCAAAACGATAGATTTTTTCATTTTTCTGTTATATGGTAAAATTTGCTATTATTTAAAATATTAATGGATTCCGAAATTGAACGTGAGTTGTGCAAATTATTGATCCAGTTTGCTATGAATTTTGAAATAGTTTCACTTTCCAAATCCCTTAGTACCATATGATAGTTATTTTTAAAAATAGCTAATGTTATGTTATCTTCAATAACATTTTTTTTATCAGTTAATAATTTAGCTAATGGTTTTCGGGGCACGATTTCATCCTTTAAAGGAAGAATTATGAGAGTTCTGAAAGGTAATTTGTTTAAAAATTTTTCTGTGTCTTTATATGATGCATCCATTAAGTCTACGATTCCATTTAGACTCCTAAGATCTGGTTTTTGAATAAAGTATTTATTATTTGCAAGGGCTTTCAAAACTTCAATATCATTACACGCTTTTACTTTAATAAAATCACCTCCATCTAGCTTAAGATTTGGAAAAAGTGTACTAAAAAAATTAAGAAAAATTTTTTTTATTGGATTCATTTCTGAAAAATTCCAAATAGCTGGAGCAACTAGAATGACTCCATCAATTTCAAGATTTTTATTTTTAATTAAAGTAGAAACTACAATTGCACCACCCATACTTTCACCCAGTAAAAATATTTTTTTTTTAGGATAATTCTTTCTTATTTCATCAATAAAAAACGCAACGTCGTTTATGTGGACTGAAAGTGGGAACCAACTACCACGATCTTTATTCTTTCCAAAACCTCTCAGATCAAATGAGATTGTTGAGATCTTTGATTTCGTTAAGAATTTGGCTGGAATTCGAAATGAGTCAGAATAATCATTATATCCATGAATAGCAAGTATGACAGCATGTTCGTGTTCATCTGATTTCCAGACTTTTTTTTTGAACTCATAATTTTGAGGGTCTTTATAATTTGCATTTGATTTCATAACTGAACATGAGCAAAGTAAAATAAAAACTAGAGCTGATATTATTTTTTTAATAGGTTTATAAATATTTCCTCTAAGTCTGAATCTTTGGTTGATATGTCTTTTATTTTAAATCTCGTTTTTTCAAAAATCTTTATAAAGTTCGTTACACTATTCTCACTTTTATTAAATTTTAATTCAATAGAGTTTTTAGTTTTTTTGATACAATATTTTTTTAATCTTTGTGGAACTTTAAAATTAGTATTATCAAACTCTAATATGAGATACTTTTCATCAAGAAGGCTTAATAGATTTTTTTTTTTATCACATGCTATAACTTTTCCGTTATTAATAACGGCTAGTTCATCACAAAGAATTTCTGCTTCTTTAAGATAATGCGTTGTCAAAATTATTGTTGTGCCAGCTTTATTCAGTCTTCTTATATAATCCCACAGTTTATTTCTAAGTTCTACATCTACCCCAGCAGTTGGTTCGTCAAGAATTATTATTGGAGGGTTATGAACTATCGCTTTTGCAACCATAAGTCTACGTTTCATCCCTCCAGACAAACTTCTAGAATAGGCATTGGCTTTGTCATCTAAATTTAGATTTTTTAGAATTTCCAAATTTTGATTATTTTTTTTTTTAACTCCATACATTCCGGCTTGATTATTCATTACTTGCATTGGTGTAAAAAATGGATCAATATTTATTTCTTGAGGAACGACTCCCAAATTACCTCTAATTGTTTTTGGATCAGTATCTAAGTCCAAGTCAAAAACTTTAACTTGACCAGAAGTTTTGTTTACTAAACCTGCTAATATATTTATAAATGTACTTTTCCCCGCACCGTTTGGCCCAAGTAAACCAAAAATGGAGCCTTGTCTAATTTTTAGGTCAATTCCATCAAGGGCAAACTTATTCGTAGTTTTATATTTTTTAGTTAAACTATTAACAACAATTATGTTTTTATTCATTTAAATATATATAATCAAATAAAAGGTTTATAACTATAAAAATTTAGATTAATGAGTCAGAATACCCAAATCCAGCTTAAAAAAGTTGATGATAACACAGCAAGTTGCGATGGAGACGGGACTCATCCATTAATATATCTAGATATTTCAGCAGGAACAATAGCAACATGTCCCTACTGTAGTAGACAATTCATAAAAAATGACCAAAAACACTAGTCAGCTTATCTTAGTGGATGGCTCTGGATATATTTTTAGGGCGTATTATGCTTTACCTCCTATGCATACGTCCAAAGGTTTGCCGGTCAATGCAGTCTTTGGTTTTACAAATATGCTTTTAAAGTTTATTGAAGATATTCAGAGGGAACAAGGTGGAGGTGTAAGAATAGCTGTAATATTTGATGCTGCTAGGAAAACTTTTAGGAACGATATATATCCAGACTATAAGGCAAATAGATCTGATCCTCCAGAAGATTTAATTCCACAATTTGAACTCATTAAAAAAGTACCATTAGTGTTTAATATCCCATCAATTCAACTTGAGGGGTATGAAGCTGATGATCTTATAGCTTCTTATGCTCATGCTGCCTCAAAGTTAGGTCAGAAAACATCAATAGTTTCATCTGATAAAGATTTAATGCAGTTAATTGATGAAAACGTTTCAATGATAGACCCTTTAAAAAAAAAACAAATTACTGAAAAAAATGTTTTAGAAAAGTTTGGTGTTAAACCTGAAAAGGTAATCGAAGTTCAAGCATTAGCTGGTGATTCATCGGATAATATTCCCGGGGTTCCTGGTATTGGTCCTAAAACAGCTGCGCAATTAATAAATCAATATAGTACGGTAGAGAATTTGATTGATAATGCTGAAAATATTACACAAACAAAAAGAAGAGAAACGATAATTTTAAATAAAGATTTAGCCTTAATATCAAAAAAGCTTGTTACGTTAAAAAATAATGTTGAACTACCTTTTGAAATAAAGGAGCTTGATTTCAAGCCGCTTGAAGTAGGAAAACTTCTCGACTTTCTTGATGAATTAGAATTTTCGAGAATCAAAGCTAATGTAATTAGCAAGTTTGGAAATCAAGAAAATAATAACAAAAATTTAACAAATAAATTACCAGAGAAAAAAGAATTACAGCATACTCGTGACGTAAAATATTATATTCCTGAGGACTCTACCATAAATCGTAATAAATATGAAACCATCACAAACATTGATCAATTAAAGAAGTGGGTGCAAAAAATTTATGATAATGGTGTTATAGCAATTGATTGTGAAACAACATCATTGAATGCCGTTGAGGCTAATATCGTGGGCTTATCGATATCAATAGGAAATGGACATGCTTGTTATATTCCACTGGCACATGATATAGAAGAGCAAATCAGTATTGATGAGTTTATCAAGGAAATAAGAAAACCACTAGAGGATAAGTCAATTCTTAAGGTAGGACAAAACATTAAATATGATTTATTAATTTTAGAAGGAATTGGTATTAATATTGTTAATTTAGATGATACTATGTTGATGTCATATGTACTTCGGACTGGAAAAAGGGGACATGGACTAGATGAATTATCATTAGATTTTTTATCTCATGAGACTATAAAATATAATCAAATAACGACAATTGGTAAGAAAAAGATCCTTTTCAATGAGGTTGATATAAAGCAAGCTACCCAATATGCCGCAGAGGATTCGGATGTTACTTTTAGGTTATGGGAAAAACTCAGAATAGAACTGATAAGAAATAATTTATTTGACTTTTATTTTTTTATAGAGAAGCCTCTAATCCATGTAATTGCATCAATGGAAAAAAATGGTTTTAAAATTGATGACTATGAATTAGAGAATCTTTCATCTCAATTTTCAGATAAATTAAAGAATTTTGAAAAAAAAATATATGATATTTCTAAAGAAGAGTTTAATGTCGGGTCACCGAAACAGTTAGGTGAAGTCCTATTTGAAAAACTTAACTTACCTCACGGCAAGAAAGGTAAAAGTGGGAATTATCAAACAGACGTCAAGGTTCTTGAAAAACTTAAAAATGAAAAAGTTGAAATTGCATCGTTTATTCTTGATTGGAGACAATTTTCTAAACTTAAGAATACATATTGTGAAGGACTTATTTCTAGAAAGAATAAAACAACCAATAGAATTCATACTTCATTCGGTATGGCAAGCACCCTTACGGGAAGACTTTCTTCTAATGATCCAAATTTACAAAATATTCCAATTAAAAATATTGAGGGCAGGCAAATAAGAAAAGCATTTGTCGCTGAAGCAGGTAATAAAATTTTATCATTTGATTATTCACAAATTGAACTTCGAATTTTGGCTCATGTTGCCAATATTGAAGTTTTACTAAATGCATTTTTTAATGATGAAGATATCCACAGTATTACAGCTACCGATGTTTTTCATTTGACAAAGGATAAAGTTACCGATGAACTAAGACGAAAAGCAAAAATAATTAATTTTGGAATTATTTATGGAATTTCTCCATACGGATTGGCATTACAATTAGAAATATCAAATACAGAGGCCAAAAATTATATGGATCAATATTTTTTAAAATATCCTGGAATAAAGAACTATATGGATAAAACTATAAATCAATGTAGAAGTGACGGCTTTATTTTTACACCATTTGGCAGAAGAATTTTTATTCCATTAATAAATGACAGTATGATGACAAGGAGAAATTTTGCAGAACGTTCTGCTATAAATGCTCCAATACAAGGCGGGGCTGCTGATTTGATAAAAAATGCTATGTTTGAGGTTTTTAATTATCTTAAAAGGGAAAATCTAAAAACTAAGCTTTTATTACAAATTCATGATGAATTAATCTTTGAAAGTCCTGAAAATGAGATAGATAAACTTAAAAAGGATATACCGGATTTGATGTCAGAATCACACAAAAATTTGATTGATTTAAATGTTCCAATCAAAGTTGATTTTGGAATAGGCAATACATGGGATGATGCCCATTAAATTTTTGTTGCTAACTTATGAAGATTTACAAAAACTCCTCGAAGCTTTTTTGCATCATTCAGTTGCTTCTCAAAGAATAACCTTGTCAAATTTTTTCCTTTTCTTAGATCAAAACCATCAGGATCAATACCAACAATTCCCCAATTTTTTGTTTTATTTTTTAGAATATTCGTTGAGTACAAATCTATAGATTCCTTGTGATGAGAGTTCATATGTTCAATAACATCAAATTCCATTTCTTTAAAATTATTAAAATCTTTACATAATAACTCATTCTTACCAAACCATCTTACCTGAGCGAACCCACCAATTAAATGTGCTGATTGTATTTTTAGAATATAAAAATTCATATCATTAAAATTGGAGTATAAATTTGCTGCTGGATGGCGTGAGAGAAATCTTTTTTTATGTGACAAATCTTTTGTTATTTTAGCTTCACCTATTAACGTGATTCTTGGTCTTGACATAGGATCCTCATAGTTACCAAACTGTTTTTTAAACTTAGGAAAAAGTTTATAAACCTTTTCTTCCTCACAAACCATCAAAGAAATCAAATTATTACTCTTTAAGTTTGTTGTATGTTCGGAGAGGTCTGATAACAGAAAAATTGGAGATGAATCATAGTCATAAGCAACAAGGGTAAAGGTTGAATAGGGAAATTTATTCTTTAAATTTATTTTACTATTAGAATAAAGCGAAGGATTGAACTCTGTAGATAAATAACCCTTGGAACTTGATCTTATTAACTGTCTTGTAGTGTAATTTATATTCATGCTATTATATTAATATATATATATAAATATTAATAAAATGAAAAATATCAAATATCTTTTATCATTTCTGGTTTGTTTTTTAATTCTACCTAATAATTCTACCTCTGCAAAAGTAGTTTTTCATGGAGGGTATGCATTTGAAACCTTTAAGGGACAAAAAGTAGCCGCTGCTTATGTATCAATATTCAATCAATCTGAAAAAGACCTTGTAATTGAAAATATTACTTCAAATATTTGCGAAGTAGCTGAGATTCACGATATTGTTTTAGAGAGTGAAGTTATGAGGATGAAGAAAGTTGAATCGCTTAATATTCCGGCGAGAAGTGAGTTTTATTTTCAACCTGGAAGCACACATATTATGCTGATGGGTTTAAACCAGGAATTAAAAGATGGAACAATATTTAACTTAAATTTTGTATTTAAGAATAAAGAAAAGATGAATGTAAAGATAATGGTGTTAAATAAGAAGCTCAGAGAAAATTTGTTGGATAGAAAATGAGTGTTAAAAGGCTCCATGCTACAAGTGTCGCAATAGAAGATAATGGAGTGGCTATATTTGGAGATACTGGCTCGGGCAAATCAGATCTTGCATTAAGACTAATTGATTCTGGGGCCACCCTCATTTCTGATGATATTACTGTTTTTAGTAAATTAGAAAAGAATATCAATTTATTTGGTGTTGAAAATACTAAGGGTCTTCTCGAAGTTAGGGGTATAGGAATTATAACTGTCCCTTATATAGAGGGTATAAGACTGAAACTAGTGGTTAGGCTCTCAGATAAGGAAACAGAAAGAATCCCCAAAAAAAATCAAATAAGTTTATTGGGCTTAAAATTTCCTAAGCTTGAGATTAATGGAAAAAATTCCTCTTCGGTTGCAAAGGTAAAAGTAAAGTTGAATGAGATTAATGAGTAAAAAGAAAATTATATTAATTACAGGACTATCAGGTGCAGGAAGAAGTACAGCTTTAAAAATCCTTGAAGACATAGGTTATGAAGCAATTGATAATCTTCCTACTTCATTAATTATAAACATACTAGAATCAAATATAAAAAAAAATATAGCCGTAGGGATTGATATAAGAAGCCGTGGCTTTAATGCAAAAAAAATTGCAGATCTTATAACTAAAAAGAAAAAAGAACTCGATGTTTCAATTATTTTTTTTGATTGTGATAATTTGAATTTAATAAATAGATTTAAGGAGAATAGAAGGTCACATCCACTTAAACTTGATCTGCCAATGGATGATATAATTGACAGAGAACGTTTATGGCTAGAACCACTAAAGAAAGTTAATGACGTATACATAGATACTTCAGGGTTTTCAGTGAATCTATTAAAAAAACAATTAAGTCGATTTTTTAATAAGGATTCTAAAACCAAGCTAAGTATAAGAATAATTTCTTTTGGCTATAAATATGGGTTACCAAGAGAAGCAGATATTGTTTTTGATATGAGATTTATAAAAAACCCTTTTTATATTAAAGAACTATCAAAACTAAATGGTGAAAATAAGAAGGTGATAGATTTTATAAATAAACAAAAAAACTTTAATTTTTTTTTTGAGACCATTGAAAAGTTTTTTGATAAAATTTTAAAAGGATTTAAAGAAGAAGGTAAGAATTTTATAACAATTGCCTTTGGATGTACAGGGGGAGTTCATCGGTCAGTTGTTTCAGCAATCTACTTTTATTCCACACTAAAAAAAGATAATAAATTTGAGATGTACCTAGATCATAGAGATATAAAAAAATGATTGGAATCGTAATAGTAAGTCATTCTAATATAGCCAAAGAATTTACAGGAGTTGTAGAACATATCGTAGGAAAGCAAGAGAAAGTTTATGCCGTTTCAATTTTTCCTCAAGATAATATGGAGAATAAAAGACAAGAAATTTTGGACTGTGTTAAAAAGGCCCAATCTGGAAAGGGTGTAATTGTACTTACAGATATGTTTGGGGGAACCCCCTCAAACCTTGCACTATCTGTAATGGAAGATGAAAAGATTGAAGTTGTAGCAGGTGTGAATTTACCGATGCTAATTAAAATGATGTCATTAAGAAAAAAATTATCTATTAAAGATGTCATTAAAAAATCACAAGAAGCAGGTAGAAAATATATAAATGTTGCCTCTGCCTTCTTTGAGGATAAAAAAAATTGCAAGAAAAAAGGTTAGAGAAAAAAATTCTTATAACGAATAAACTTGGTCTGCATGCAAGAGCAGCAGCTAAATTTGTAAGCCTTACGTCAAAGTGTGAGTCAAGATTCGTTGTCAAAAAGGGAAAAAATATTGTTAGTGGATCTTCCTTATTAGGATTGATGACCCTTGCAGCATCAAAAGGAACCGAAATTAAAGTACAATGTATTGGGAATAAAGCAGAACAAGATCTAGAGAAACTAATTGATTTAGTAAAAAATAATTTTGGTGAAGAAAAACCTCTATCAGAAAATATTAGAAAAGAAAAAGTTATCAAAGGTATTGGAGTTTCGTCCGGGTATGCAATTGGAAATTGTGTGTTAAAAAAAACGTCAAATTCATCTCATTCTGAATATAATATTTCTATATCAAATGTTAAAAATGAATTGATAAGGCTGGATAAAGCGGTAAAGAAAACAATCTTAGATTTTAAAAAAATAATTAATAAAATCCAATCTACTAAAAATGATGTGTATGAGGAAATGAAATTAGTTTTAGAGGCTAACATCTATTTACTAAGCTCATCGTCTTTCATTAAAGATGCAAAGAAAAGAATAAGTAATGATCTTATTAATGCTGAGTTTGCTATTAATGAAGAACTAAATAAGCAATTTAAAATTTTTAGTAAAATTAAAGATGATTATCTTAAAGATCGATTTGATGATGTTAGAGATGTCTGTAAAAGAATATTAGATAACTTACAAAAAAAAATTTTTTTTAGTAAAGTTAAAGCAAATCAAATTCTAGTGGCTAATGAGCTTGGTCCTGCAGATCTATTCTCAGAGTCGAAAAATAAATACATAGGCCTTGTAAGTGGTTTGGGTGGACCTGAGGGACACTTTGCAATCGTAGCAAGGTCGTTATCAATACCCACAATTGTTGGAGTTAAGAATGTATTAAAAAGACTTCGAAAAAATGATGAACTGATAATTGATGGAGAAAAAGGAATCTTGATAACAAACCCAACACAAGAGACTAGATCGTTTTATGTAAAAAAGATTGAAGAAAAAAAAAATCAAGAAAAAAAACTAGATTCATTTGCTAATACAAGGCCAAAAACATTAGATGGAAAAAAAATAAGTATAGAGGCGAATGTTGATAACGAGGAGGAAGTTAAAGAAGCTATGAAGAAAGGAATTAATGGTATAGGACTTTTTAGAAGTGAATATTTGTTTATGAACAAAAAAAGAATGCCCTCAGAACAGGAGCAGTTTATTTCAATTAGAAACGCCTTAAAATATCTTAAGGGAAATCCATTGACAATTAGAACACTTGACGTTGGGAATGATAAAAAAGTCCCATCCATTGAAAAGTTTTTATCAAAGTCACCAAATCCAGCACTTGGACTTAGAGCGATAAGATTAACGCTTGCTTACCCAAAAATTTTCAAAAAGCAACTAGCAGCTATTTTAAGAGCAAGTAATTATGGAAATATTAAAATTATGCTGCCAATGGTCTCTAATGTTACTGAATTAAATCAAACTAAAAGGATAATTGATGAAGTAGTATCTGATCTTAGGCAAAAAAAAATTAAAATTAAAGTTCCCCCTATAGGTGTTCTAATTGAAACACCAGCGGCAGCCTTAATCTCAGACTCACTAGCAAAAAACTGTGATTTTTTTGCAATAGGAACAAATGATCTTACAATGTATACTTTGGCAACAGATAGAGGTGACGAAGAGGTAGCTAATATTTATGATCCTACTCACCCTTCAGTTCTTAAGTTAATTAAGTTGACAGTTAATTCTGCAAAGGATAACAATATTCCAGTAAGTATTTGCGGTGAAATGGCTGGCGATACTTTGTTTACTATGCTATTAGTAGGTTTGAACATAAATTCGTTATCAATGGGAATTTCTTCTATTCTAAAAATAAAGCAATTTTTAAATTACTTAAGTTTTAGTGAGGCGAGAAAAATTTCAGAAGAAATTTTAAATGATGATGATAATGTATTGATAAAAAATAAATTAGAAAAATATAGAAATTATGTCATAAATAATTTCAGTTAGGAGAATAATGAGTGATTTTAAAGTAAAAGATATTGAGTTGGCGTCTTGGGGTAGAAAAGAGATTCAAATAGCTGAGACAGAAATGCCAGGTTTGATGCAGCTTAGAGAAGAATACAAAAACTTAAAGCCTTTATCAGGTGCGAGAATAGCTGGATGTCTCCATATGACGATTCAGACAGCAGTCCTCATAGAAACTTTGATTGACTTAGGAGCTTCAGTCAGATGGAGTTCTTGCAATATTTATTCAACACAGGATCAAGCAGCAGCGGCAATTGCAAAGGAAAATATTCCTGTTTTCGCATGGAAAGGCGAGACAGAAGAAGAGTTTTGGTGGTGTATAGAAAAAACAATTGATGGGCCTGATGGCTGGAAACCAAATTTGATTCTTGACGATGGTGGAGATTTAACAAAACTGATTCATGAAAAATACCCAGAATACCTTAAAGAGATAAAGGGATTATCCGAAGAAACAACAACTGGTGTCTTAAGATTAGTTGAGATGGAAAAAGATGGAAGATTGAAAGTTCCAGCAATTAATGTGAACGATTCAGTAACAAAGTCAAAATTTGATAATAAATATGGTTGTAGAGAAAGTTTAGTTGATGGGATAAGAAGAGCAACAGATGTCATGATGGCAGGTAAAGTTGCGATAGTAGCAGGATATGGCGATGTAGGAAAAGGATCTGCTGAAAGTATGCGTAACGCGGGTTGTAGGGTGTTAGTAACTGAAATTGACCCCATCTGCGCACTCCAAGCGGCTATGGATGGTTACGAAGTGACTACAATGGATGATGCTTGTAAAAGAGCAGATATTTTTGTTACAGCAACAGGGAATGTTGATGTAATTACATTGGATCATATGAGAGAGATGAAAGATAGAAGTATAGTGTGTAATATTGGTCACTTTGATTCAGAAATTCAAGTTGAGGCATTAAAAAATAATAAATGGAGTAATGTCAAACCCCAAGTTGATGAAATAGAATTCCCAGATGGTAAAAAAATTATTTTGTTGGCAGAGGGAAGGCTTGTAAACTTGGGTTGTGCAACTGGTCATCCAAGTTTTGTGATGTCAGCTTCTTTTTCTAATCAAGTATTAGCCCAGATTGAGTTATGGAATAATAACAAAAATTATGAAAATAAAGTTTATGTACTTCCTAAAAAGCTTGACGAAAAAGTCGCGAGTATACACTTGGATAAAATTGGAGCAATGCTCACAAAGTTATCAGGTAAACAAAGTGAATATATTAATGTACCTGTTGAGGGTCCATACAAATCTGACGAATATAGATATTAACCGTGGGTGTTAATACCTTTAGTAGTTGAGTACTCAAAGTGAAGTGATTTATTAGGAAAGACTAGCTTATAGCAATGGTGAGAAGCGGCAGCTGCTTCTGCAAACCCAGTTAAAATTAGTTTTAGCTTTCCAGGGTAGTTACAAATATCACCTATACCATAAATTCCTTTTTTAGATGTTTGACAACTAGATTGATTTACTTTTAAAATTTTTTTCTCTATCTCTAAACCCCATTCGGAAATCGGCCCTAATTTTGTAGATAGACCAAAAAATGGTAAAAAGTAATCAACTTCAAGCTTTTTTATTTCATTATTAAGGTTTTTAACAGTTAAGGTTTCTATTTTACCATTTTGACCTTGAATTGAATCAATTTGATAAGGAATTATCATTTCAATATTTTTCTTAAGACTTAAGTTCTTTAATGTTTCAACACTCTTGGGCGCAGCCCTTAATTTTTGTCTTCTGTGAATAAAGTATATTTTTTTTGTAATACCCGATAATTCTATTGCCCAATCAACTGCTGAATCCCCTCCACCAGCTATAGCTATAGTTTTATCAAGAAAAAAGTCTTTTTTATCAACATTATAGAGAACAGATACATTCTCAAACTCTTCAATATTTTCGAGTGGTGGTTTATTGGGACCAAAGGCACCATTACCTGCTGCAATAAAAATACATTTCGAAGATATTTTATTTCCACTAGATGTTTCAGAAATAAATTGATTTTTATGATAGTAAACTTGATCAACTCTTTGATTTAAGAAAAATTCGGGATTAAATGGTTTGATTTGATTTTTTAAATTCTCTACTAGGTCGTTCCCAGTTGTAACTGGGTATGCAGGTATATCATATATAGGCTTTTCGGGATAAAGTTCTGAACATTGCCCACCGGCTTGTGGCAAGCAGTCAACAACACATGATTTCATTCCAAGTTGACCTAATTGAAAGACTGAGAACAATCCTACCGGACCTGCCCCAATTATAAGTACATCAGTATTAATTTGTTTCATAATAATATTTTTATATAACAATATTTATATTAGAATAATAAAGCAAAATGAAAGAGCATTCTAAATTTTTTTTAAAATCACTTAGTGATACAGAAAAGTTTGCTAAAAAAATTAGTAAAATAATAAATAATGGTGTTTGCATATGTTTGAATGGAAAGTTAGGTATAGGAAAGACCACTCTTGTAAAGTTCATTATTAAATATTATTTAGATAAAAAAATAAAAGTTACTAGTCCAACATTTTCATTAGTAAATCTCTATGAAACCAATAATCTGAGAGTCTGGCACTATGACTTGTATAGGTTGAACCATAAGTCAGAGATTTATAATTTAGATATAGAGTTAGCCTTAAGGGATTGTACAATAATTGAATGGCCTGAGATTATTGAGGATATATTACCAAATGATAGGATAAATATATATTTTGATGAGAAAGATAAAAATAGTATAGAAATATCAATTCTCTCGCACAAAAAAGTAATATTATGAGAAATGAGATTATTAAGAAAATAGAAAACACTCTTAAAGTAAAAAAAGTTTCTTATGAGAATATAAAATTCTTAGCGGGAGATGCATCAAATAGAAAGTATTTCAATATTAAAGTTCAAAAAAAAGTTTATGTGTTAATGTATGACGATAATCCAGAAAGTTTAAAAAAATTCATAAAAATTTCTAGTTTATTATCAGGCATCGTTACTATTCCAAAGATTTTTTTAAATTTTCAAGAAAATAATATATTAATTATTGAAAATTTTGGTGATAAAAAATTTAGTAATATAGTTAATAAGTCTAATCAAAATACTTTGTATTCGTTAGCAACAGATGCACTTATCCATGTTCATAAACAAACATTTGACTTTAATTTAGAATTTTATGATGAGAATAAATTGATGAATGAATCAAATTTATTTTTTGAATGGTTCCTGCAAGACGGTGATTTCTTAAAGGATAAAGCAAAAAAAGATTTTAATAATGAATTTAAATCATTAATTAATTTACTTGAGAATATTCCAAAGGTATTTATTCACCGTGATTATCATGTAGATAATTTATTTTTTTTTGAAAATAAGGATAAACATTTTAAGTGTGGATGGATAGATTATCAAGACGCATTAATTGGTCCTTGTGTATATGATTTGGTATCATTAACGCAGGACGCAAGAATTGATGTTGATGTAAAAATTGAGAGAAAAATTATCAATTATTATTCAGACTCATTTGGTAATATAGACCCAAGTGAGTTCGAAGTATGTTATAAAGTAATTGCAATACAGAGACATTTAAAAGTTCTTGGAATTTTTAAAAGATTGGCGATTAGAGATAATAAAAAAAGTTATTTAGTTCACATACCAAGAGTGATTAAAATGTTAAAAAAAAATTTAAACAATAAAGAGTTTAGATCAATTTCTAAAATTCTTATCCCATTGTTAAATCATGGTTAAACAGGCAATGATATTCGCAGCAGGTATGGGTAAAAGAATGCTGCCTTTAACAGAAACTATTCCTAAACCACTAGTGAAAATCAACCAAGATAGTTTGCTAGTAAATAATATTAAAAAACTAATTCAAAGTAATTTTGATCCAATAGTAATAAATACTTTTCATTTTCCAGGTAAAATAATAGATGAAGTAAAAGATTTTAAGAATCATGTGAATATTGTTATTGAGGATATCAGGTTAGAAACTGGTGGTGGATTACTTAATTGTTTAAAAAAAAAATATCTAAGCTGGCATTCTCCAATTTTATTGTTGAATAGTGATGTGTTTTGGATAGATAACTTCTATTCTACACTAGACTTAATACTAGAAAATTGGAATCCGAAAATTATGGATCTAATTTTATGTATGAAAAAAAAAAAAGAATTATATGGATATAAAGGCAAAGGAGATTTTAATTTATACAAAAATATATCTGAGTATGAAAAGTTAATTTTTTCTGACAATCCTGATTTAGTCTTCACTGGTTTACAAATCATAAATCCTAAAATCTTAATAAAACAAAAAAAAAAAATTTTTTCTCTCAAAGAGAGTATTATCGAAGGTGTGGAAAGAGGAAAAGCTTACGGTTTAATTGATAAAAATCCGTGGTTTCATATTGGCACAGTTAAAGACTTAAATAGCATTAGAAAATTATTAGTATGAACAATTTTATAGCTTATGATTTTGAAACTACCGGAAGAAATGCAAGGTTTGATCAGATCTTGCAAGCCGGTTTTATTATCTACGATCAAAATTTTAAAGAAGTTAAAAAAGTAAATATTAAATCTAGACTGAATCCTGACATTGTACCCTCAATTAATGCACTTAAAGTCAATAAGTTAAATATATCCGATATTTTATCAGAGAAGGAATCTTATTATGAAATGACATTAAATATCCATAAACTCTTATCTGATTTCAAAAATTCTTATTTTGTCGGGTTCAATTCAATTAACTTTGACGAGGAGTTCTTTAGACAAATTTTATGGGAACATTTTCTATTCCCTTATTTAACAAATACGAATGGAAATTTAAGGCTTGATGTTCTTAACTTTGCTACGATGATCCATGCTTTTCGAAATAATTCTATAAATGTTAATAAAAATGAAAGTGGAAAAATTAACTTTAAGCTAGAAAACCTTGCTAAATCAAATAATTTTAATTTTCAGAATGCACACGAGGCAATCGCTGATGTGGAAGTTACCATGAAGTTAATGAAAATGTTAGTTGACAGAAATTCTGATTTATTCATGAATTTTATAGAAAATTCATCTACAAAAAAAGTTGAACATAAAATAATAAGCGAGAATATTTTTACATTACATAATTATCTATTTAATTCACATAGAGTCTATATGGTTAAGCATTTGATTAAACACCCTATTTATAAATCTCAGTTAATCGGTTTTGATTTAAAGTATGATCCTTCCGAGCTCATTCGATACGATCATAACAGCCTTTATGAAGTATATAAAAACAAAAGTTTTTTTAGAAAGATAAAGATTAATAAACAACCCACCATTCTTGATAAAAAATATGCACGATCAACGGAACCATACATAGAATTTACTGAAGAGGAGTTAGAATTAAAAAATCAGCAACTAAATAACAAGCAATTTCTTGAGAACCTAGAAATTGTATTAAAGAGAGAATCTGAAGAATATATAGAAAATAAAAGTCAAGAGATACCATATGAAGAAGAAACTATTTACTCAAAGAATTTAAATTATAAAGATTCATTTACAATGAAAGGTTTTCATAACGAAACATGGGAAAATAAGTGGAACTTTGCGGAGAAATTCTTAGATCCTCGACTAAGATTTTTTGCAGCGCGACATATTTATAGAAACCAACCAACAGAGCTTCCTAAAAAAATATTTGCTTTATTACATAGAAAAATTTCAGAAAGACTCTTATCTCTAAAAAGTAAAAACTTCACAACTATCCCTGCCGCCATGGAGGAGGTAGATACATTATCTTTTAAAATGGAGAATGAGGAGGAAGATTATGAGGCTGATCAGCAAATTTATCAATATAATATTTACATTAATTTTCTAAACGATTATTATAGTGATTCTAATTCAAAACCTATTTTATTTAATAAGTCATTATCAAAAAGGTTATTTGGTTAGTTTTAAAGGAGAGACTAAAGTGACAATTATCAATATAAATGAAAATAATTTTGAGGAAGAAGTGTTAAAGTCTTCACTTCCATGTTTGGTTGATTTCTGGGCGGAATGGTGCGGACCATGTAAGAATTTAGCGCCGATATTAGAAGAAATTTCTGATGAATTAAAGGATACAGTTAAAATTGGAAAAATAAATATTGATGATAACCAGGAGTTAGCAGCTAAATTTTCAATAAGAAGTATACCCACCATGATGTTGTTCAAAGGTGGTGATTCTATAGGTACCAAAGTTGGACTCCCTCCCAAAAAAGAATTATTAGACTGGATTGAGACAAACATTTAATTCATTTTATTATGTAGCCGTCTGCTCTAAGAATCTCGCCTGCAAGATATAAGGACCCACAAATAAGAATCCCCCCACCCGTTTTTTTTCTTTTGGCAACCATTATGGCTTCTTCAATGTTTAAACAACATTCAATATCAAAATCTGGATTAAACTTTTCAACAACAAGATTTTTTATCTCATATGGCATTACGCATTGATGGTCGTTTATAGGTAATATTATTAGAATAGAAATATTATGAATTAGTTTATTCAAAAAATTTATTGGATCTTTACCATTAATCATTCCAATAATAAGAATAACTTTTTTTTCCTCCCAACTATTAACTATTTTAAATAACATTTTTGAAGCGTCGAGGTTATGTCCACCATCTAGCCATATATCAAATGCTTTACCAGCAATTTTTGATAACTTGCCCTTTAGTTTTTGCATTCTAGCCGGCCAATTAGTTTTTAATATTCCGGTATTTATTGATTCACTAGAAACATTAAAATGCTTAATTGATAGTACCGTAGAGACTGCGGTAGAAGCATTTTCGATTTGATGATCACCGTATAATGATGGAAAATTAAATTCGTAATCTTTTTCTTTAAAATTCATTAAAAACTTTTTTTTTTTATAGTCTTTTTTCAGAACTTTCCAATCTTTACCTTCTTCATAAGAAATTGTATTTATTTTTTTAAGGTAAGTTCTTGCTAAGTATTTGACGTAATTTTTTTGTTTTGAAATTATCACTCTTTCAGAGTTGTTAACTATTCCTAATTTCTCTCTAGCAATCAGATTTATTTTAGTTCCAAGGAAGTTCATATGATCCATAGAAACAGGGGTGATCACACTACATATTTTTTTTTCAATTATATTTGTAGCATCAAACCTCCCCCCCAAACCAGTCTCAAGAATTAGCAAATCAGAACCTATTCTACTAAATGCTAAAAATGCTGCTGCGGTTGTAATCTCAAAAAAAGTAATTTCTTCTCCCTTATTATAAAATTCACATTCCTCGAGTAATATATTTAAATAATCGTTACTAATTAGTTTTGAGTTAATTCTTATTCGTTCATTAAACCTTATTATGTGTGGCGAGGTATAGCATTGAACACTAAGTTTTGAGGTTTCGTATATATATCTTAAGAATGAAGTGACAGACCCCTTGCCATTCGTACCGGCAACATGGATAATAGGTGGTAGTCTAAGGTGTGGATTGTTAAGTTTTTTTAATAGTTTTCTAAGTCGGTCTAGTGATAAGTCTATTTTTTTGGGGTGAAGAAGTTCAAGTCTCCTTAAAATTTTTTTTGATTTTTCCATCTACGGATTCAAAAATTCTAGAATACTTATAATTTTTTGCTTTAGATCTTTTCTATGGATTACAAAATCAATCATACCCTTTTCTAAAAGATATTCAGATTTTTGAAAGTTTTGTGGAAGTTTTTCTTTGATAGTCTCTTCGATAACTCTTGAGCCGGCAAACCCAATAGTAGCATTTTTCTCAGCTAGGATGAGATCACCTAGCATCGCAAAAGAAGCTGAAACTCCGCCCGTAGTTGGGTCTGTTAGAATAGATAAAAAAGGTAGATTTGTTTTACAGTATGAGTTAACGGCTATAACTGTTCTAGGCATTTGCATTAAAGACAAAATACCCTCCTGCATTCTTGCGCCTCCGGATGAGCTGAAAATAATTAGCGGAAGTTTATTCTTTTTTGCATAATTACATGCTGAAACTATAGCTTCACCTGCTGCCATACCCATTGAACCGCCCATAAAGTTAAAATCAAAAATAGCTACTGTTACTTTAATTTTATTTAACGTTCCGGAGGCAACTAAAACAGAGTCTTCAAGATCGGTATTCTTTTTTGCCGTTTTAAGTCGATCAACATACTTTTTACTATCTTTGAATTTTAAGGGATCAGTTTTTATTTTAGGCGTTTCTATGATCATAAAATTGTTTCCAAAAAGACTTTCTAACCTATCTTTTGCATTAATCCTAAAATGATGGTCACAGTGTTTACAAACATACAGGGCTAACTTTAACTCTCGTTTTAATATCATTTGAGAACACTTAGGACAAGTTTCCCATAAATTATCTGGAACTTCTTTTTTACCTACAAATGATTGTAGTTTAGGTTTGACAAAATTAGTTATCCAGTTCATCTTTTTTCTTTATTAAACTTAATTAAAAAATCTTCAATTCTTTTTGATATTATTGATTTGCTTTGTTCTTTATAACTCTCGATTATTTTAATAATTGCCGATCCAATCACACATCCATCTGAAATTTTATTCAAAGCCTCTGCTTGCTTGTGATTATCTATTCCAAAGCCGACTACTACTGGTAAATTAGTACTAGCCTTAATTTTATTAACAGCATTCTTTACCCCTAAAACAGAAGGTTTCTTAGTTCCAGTAATTCCTGTAATTGAGACATAATATAAAAAACCGCTAGTGAATTCCAAAATTTTTTTCAATCTTTTTTTATCAGTTGTTGGTGTGATTAATCTAATATTATGAACCCCATATTTTCTAGTATAAACATTTATTAAGTTATTTTCTTCTGGTGGAAGATCAACGACAATTATACCATCCACACCAATCTTTTTGCAGGAGCTAAAGAATTTTTCCAAGCCAAACTGAAAAATTGGGTTAAAATACCCCATCAATACAATAGGTGTTCTTGAGTTAACTCTTCTAAATTTATTTATAATTTTAAAGGTTTTTGATAAACTTGATCCAGCAGAAATTGCTCGTTGACTCGACCTTTGAATTGTTGGCCCATCTGCCATTGGATCAGAGAAAGGAATACCTACCTCTATTAAATCCACCCCATACTTGGGCAAGTCACATAGAATTTGCTCAGACGTTTCCATATTGGGATCACCTGCTGTAATGAATGACACTAATGCCTTATGACCATCTGCTTTGAGTTTTTCAAAAGTTTTTTCGATCCTATTTGTCATTATTTATAGCTTAACTCCAAGTCTGTCAGAGATTGCAAATATGTCCTTATCTCCTCTCCCACACATATTCATTATTATAATATCTTTTTTGGTAAATTTATTAGCGTTTTTTATAAGATATGCTAATGCATGGGATGGCTCCAGAGCAGGTATAATACCCTCAAGTTTCGAACATAATTTAAAAGCACTGAGAGCCTCATTGTCAGTCGCACTTACATATTTCACCCTTCCTATTTCTTTAAGCCAAGAGTGTTCAGGACCTATTCCAGGATAGTCAAGACCAGCTGAAATAGAGTGAGCATCATTAATCTGTCCATTAGAATCCTGTAGTAAATAAGTATAATTACCATGTAGAAAGCCTGGTTTTCCCTTAGCAAGAGATGCAGCGTGTTTTTTTGAATTTACACCTTCTCCACCAGCTTCAACACCTATAATATTAACATCATAGTCATTTAAAAAAGAGTAAAATAAACCTAGAGCATTTGATCCACCACCAATACATGCAACAAGATAATTAGGCAACTTTTTTTCATACTTTAGTATTTGTTTTTTTGCTTCTTCTCCAATTATTGATTGAAAATCTCTTACCATCATTGGGTATGGATGGGGTCCTGCCGCTGTCCCAATAACATAAAAGGTATCTTCGACGTTAGAAACCCAATCACGAAGAGCTTCATTCATAGCATCTTTTAATGTTGCCCTACCTGATTTTACAGGTTGAATTTTTGCACCTAGTAATTTCATTTTAAAAACATTTGGTGCTTGTCTTTTGATATCAACTTCTCCCATATAAACAACACATTTAAGATTAAACAATGCGCATACCGTTGCCGTCGCAAGACCATGTTGTCCAGCACCAGTCTCAGCAACAATTCTTTGTTTGCCCATCTGCATAGCAAGCAATATTTGGCCGACACAATTATTTATTTTGTGAGCTCCAGTATGATTGAGTTCATCTCTCTTAAAATATAACCTTGCTCCATTAAGTCTATTTGATAATCTTTCGGCAAGATATAGGGGGCTTGGCCTACCAATATAATTATCAAAATAATACTTAAGTTTAGATTTAAAGCTTTTGGAATTTTTAGCCTTTTTATATTCCTCTTCAACCGCAAGTAACAATGGCATTAATGTTTCCGCAACAAATCTTCCACCAAACTTTCCAAATCTTCCATTTTTATCAGGAAATACTTTATAATTAATTTTATTTTTAATACTCATAACTTTCCAACATATTTTATAAAGGTTTTAATTTTTTTTTCGCATTTTATCCCTCTTTCTTTTTCTACTCCTGAGGATATATCTACAATGTCAGGCTTAGCAATTTCTAGAGCTTTTTTAATGTTATTTATACATAACCCTCCTGCCATCATCCATTTTTTTGAAGTCTTAAAGTTCTTTAATAATTTCCAATCAAAACTTGTTCCGGTACCACCAAACTGATTATTTATTTTTGTATCAAATAAAATCATATCACAAAAATTTTTAAATTCTTCAGAAATCTTAAGGTCCTCAATAGTTTTTATAGGAATTGCTTTTATTATTTTTCTATTTGTTATTATTTTAACCTTTCTGATAAACTCCTCATCCTCATTTCCATGAAGCTGTATCATATCTAGTCCCAAATCAAGTGTTATTTTTTTTATCAAATCAATTTTTTCATTTACAAACAAACCAACTTTTTTTTGACTTTTACTTAGGTATGGAATAATTCTCTTCACAAATTTCGGCTCAATAAATCTTGGAGATTTCCGACAAAAAACAAATCCAATATATTTAGCTCCGTGAGAGGCAACAGCAGACTCCTTGCTATTAATTCCACAAATTTTAATTTCTACCTTCAAGACTTTCTCTTATGTTTTCTAAAATTTCTTCTATACTTTTTACAGGGTTAGGCGACATTGTTATTGGTCTGCCGACAACAAGGAGTGATGAACCATCTATAACTGCTTGTCCAGGTAAGGAAACTCTTTTTTGATCATTTTTATTATCTTCATTTAATCTTATGCCTGGTGTAACATAAATTAGTTCATTTCCAAATTTTTTTTTAAGCTTAGTTAATTCTAGTGGTGATGATACTATCCCATCAATTCCTGATTCTAGGCCAAGGTTTGTAAGATTTTCAACAAACTCAGATTCTGTAAGATGAATTCCAAATGCCTTAAGATCATTTTTGTCTAGACTCGTTAACATAGTAACACCAATAATTTTGGTATCCCTTTTGATTCTGCATACTTGTTTAATCATTTCAGATCCACCAGTTAAATGAATAGTCAACAAGTGAGGTTTTATTTTTATAATATTTTCTGTTGTATTTTTTACTGTATTTGGGATGTCGTGTAATTTGAGGTCCAAAAAAATTGGAACCCCGAATCTTTTAATTTTTAAAACGCCCTCAATCCCGTATTTTACAAAAAACTCTAGCCCGATCTTTAATCCGCCGATATGTTTGGATATTTTATCTGTAAAGTTTAGAGTTTGATTTAAGTCACTAAAATCTAGTGCACAGTAAACATAATTTTTAAGTTTCATAATTAATTATAAAACTTTTCTTAGATAAAAAAATAAAAATCCTAGAAGGAAACCAATAAATATTAACAAAAATATTAGAATATACATTGGTAGTTCAAGTACATATGGTAAGGGAAAAAAATTAATTTTCACTATTAGTTTGTTACTTATTGAAAATAAAGAGCAAAAAATAATAAGAAAGCAGAGAACGAGAAAGCTGGCTATTTTTCTTATTCTATCCTTCATTGAGTTTCTTTTTTAGATTTTTACCAGGGTTATAATGAACAAAAATCTTTTTTTTAATATCTATTTCTTCGCCAGTTGACGGGTTTCTCCCTTTTCTAGCATTTCTAAGTTTTGTTGTAAAAGTACCAAAATCTCTAATTTCCACTCTTTTACCCTGTGAAAGTTTGAGAGTAAAAAAGTGAAGGATTTTTTCTACTGTTCGCTCAACTTCACTTTTTGGCAGATATTCGAACCTCTTTTCTAGCAACTTTAATATATCTGACTTCTTCATAGTTTTGGGTCCCAAATAGCTAAGAAACCACTTTGTATGTTGTTCTTCAGAAAATTAAAATTTTTATCAAAAAATCTCATATTAATTAATTTTTCGTATTGACTTTCTTTGGAAAAGTCAAGTATTTCAATGTCTGCAGGGACTCCTGCTTTATCTTTTAACCATTGTAATGCATCATTTTTAGATCCTATGAAATCTACTAAATTTAATTCTTTAGCTTGTCTTCCAGTAAATATTCTTCCATCAGAAATTATCTTAAGTGTTTGATTCTTGATATTTCTGTTTTCAGATAAAAGATTTAAAAATTCTAACTGCATGGATTTAATTATATCTGATAGGTATTCAGAATCTTTTTCACTTAGACCTTCTAATGGGTTAGGTGTTGCTTTAAGATCACCACTTTTAATTACAATTGGACTTATGCCAATCTTTTCTAGCAGTTCAGTGATCTCTGCAGTTTGGAGAATAACACCAACTGATCCTGTAATGGTTCCAATATTACTGAATATTTTTTGTGAAGCTAGAGAGACTAAGTAACCTCCTGATGTTGCCATTTCTCGCATATAGGTAACAACTGGAATTTTTTTACTTAACTCTTTAATTTTGTCATAAAGCTCTTTACTACTTACGAATGTTCCACCGGGACTATTAATAATTACAAGTAGTGCTTTTGCGTTTGGAGATTTATTTATATTTTCAAGGTCATTCAGAGTATCTTCTGGATTATTTATGATTCCCTCTATTGAAATTGTTGCTATAAAATTTTTATTTTTTGAGCTAAAAAGAAAAAAAGAAAAAATGAGTATTATTGAAGTTAACGCTATAGCAAAACGTTTAATAATTAAACTTCTCTTAGATAAATACTTTTCTAGAATATCATTTCTTTTCATCTTTATCTTTGGTGCTCTTGGTTTTTCCTTCTTCTAGAGCTGCACCTATTATATCTCCAATACTTGCACCTGATGAGGATGAGCCATATTCCTTTAGAGCCTCTTTTTCCTCTTCGATTTCTAAGTCTTTAATTGACAACTCGTAAATACCTTCTTTTTTATTTTTTCTTAGAACTTTAGCATCAATTTTTTCACCTTGAGCGAACCTGGAAGTATTTTGTTCGGTTTTGACTTTAGCTAGATTAGATTTTTTTATAAATCCTTTTTCGCTTTCATCAAACTTTACAAACATTTTTTCTACTTCTATTTTTTCAATAATACTTGTTACTATTTTATTTATAAATTTATCCGACTTAGCTTTATTTTCTGATAATTGTTTAATACCTAAAGAAACTCTTTCTTTATTTACATCAATTTCTAAGATTTTAAATTTAACGCTGTCTCCAACGTTGTATTGCTTTATTTCGTTCTCACCGTTATCTTCCCAGCTTAGGTCAGAAAGATGAATTAAGCCGTCTAATTCTTCAGTTAATTCTACAAACAAGCCAAAATCAGTTATATTTTTGATTTTTCCTTCAATTATATCACCTGACTTTCTACCTTTAGCAAAACCTTCCCATGGGTTTTCAGTACACTGCTTAAGTCCCAAACTAATTCTTCTCTTTGAATTATCGACTTCCAAGATTAAAACTTCAACTTCCTGACCAACTTCAAGAATGCTATTAGGATTAACGTTTTTATTAACCCAACTCATTTCGGAAGTATGAATCAACCCTTCCACACCCTTGGATAGTTCCATAAAGGCGCCATAATCTGCTAAACTAGTTATTTTTGATTTAATTTTGTTTCCTACTTTGTATTGTTCTTCGACATTGCCCCAAGGGTCTTCTGTTAATTGCTTTATGCCTAGGCTAATTCTGTTATTCTCTGTATCGTATTTTGTTACCATAACATCAATTTCTTGGCCTATTTGAAACATTTCAGATGGGTGGTTAACCCGTTCCCAGGATAGATCAGTTACATGAACTAGACCATCCAAACCACCTAAATCTACGAAAACACCATAGTCGGTGATATTTTTGACGTTTCCTTTAAGTTTATCACCTTCGGAAATATCGGATAATAATTTTGACCTATCGGCCTTTCGAGACTCTTCGAGTAATGCTCTTCTTGATACTACAATATTGCCCCTTAGCTTATCCATCTTAAGAATAACCATCGGCTGAGATTTGTTTAGAAGTGGTGAGATATCCTTAACTGGTTTCAGATCAACTTGACTGCCTGGAAGAAAAGCAACTGCACCATTTATATCTACAGCAAAACCGCCCTTTACTCTCCCAGTAATCACTCCCATAATCTCTTGTTTATTATCTTGCATTTTTTCAAGTTGTGACCAGGATTCTTCTTTTCTTGCTCTTTCTCTACTTAATAAGGCTTCACCTTCTTTGTTTTCTAGCTTTTCAAGGTAGACCTCAAATTCGTCGCCTATTTTTACATTATGATCTTCGCCTGGTGAATGGAACTCCTTGATGGGTATTCTACCTTCTGATTTTAATCCGACATCAACAACCACAGTATCATTAACTATTGAAAGAACTGTACCTTTTATAATTTCGCCTTCTTTATACCTGAAATCGGAAAGACTCGATTCCAACATTTCACTAAAATTCTCTACCAATATTTATTCCTTATATAAATTAGTAAATAACCTTTACAAAATTTTGGTGATATATGCAATTATTTAATGAATTCTGTATTCTTTTTTAAAAGAGCGACCGCATAATCTAACATTTCTCTAATACCTAAATTTGAAGAATCTATAAAAAATGCAGCTTTTGTTTTTACTAATGGGGAATTTGTTCTTGATTTATCTTGGTTGTCTCTTTCAATTATATTTTCAAGTAACTTAGGATAATCTGATGACTGTAGACTTAATTCTTCCAACCTCCTTCTAGCTCTTATCATTGGGTTGGCGTCAATATAAAACTTGATTTCTGCATTTGGAAAGACTACAGACCCGATATCACGTCCATCAACTATAGATCCCAAACCATTAGGCGGAGAGTTCCCAAAATCTCTCTGAGATTTGAGAAGAAATTTTCTGACTTTTGGATCATTAGAAATTCTTGATGTTTCTTTTGAGACTTTTTCTGATCTTAAAATAGATAGATCCTTATTACTACCAAGCCATGAAGCAATATCTACACTTTCTAGGTTAACTTTTCTTTCCAGCATTTCTAATGCGCAAATCCTATAAAGAAGCCCAGTATCTAGGTGGTCAAATTTAATAAAATCAGCCAATTTTTTTGCTAAAGTTCCTTTACCTGAGCCGGCTGTACCATCAATTGCGATAACAGGTTTTAGATTCTTAAACGAATTTGATTTTTGCACCTAGTTCCTCAAAAGTTTCCTTAAAGTTTGGAAATGAAGTATTTATCATTGACATATCATCTATTTCAACTGAACCATTTGATGCCATTCCAAATACCAATGAAGCCATTGCTATCCTATGATCCTCAAACGTTTTTATTTTCGCATTGCAATTATAATTCTTGCCACCCTCAATCTCCATATAATTATCACCCATTTTTATTTTAACACCTAATGATTTTAAAGTCTCATACATTACTTTGAGCCTATTACTTTCTTTAACTTTGAGTTCTCCAAGCCCTTTGAAAATTGAAGTTCCTGATGCAAAGGACGCTGCGATAAAAACAATTGGATATTCATCAATCATTCTTGGACTAATTTTACCAGTAAAATTCACACCTTTTAAATTAGAGCTCAATACCTCTATATCCCCAATATCTTCATCATTTAATTTTCTTTTATTTTTAATTTTTATTCTGGCATCCATTTTCTTTAACACATCAATCAATCCGATTCTGTAATAATTTAACCCCACATCCTTTATTATTATTTTACTTTGAAAAATAATTAAGCCTGCCACAATCAAAAATGAAGCTGAACTAAAATCACCAGGAACATAAATATCCTTAGGTTTAAGGAAATTCGGAGACTCTAAGGAAATTTTTTCAGCATTTATATTTATTCTAGCATCAAGATATTTAAGCATAATCTCGGTATGATCTCTTGAGCCAATTTTTTCTAATATGGTTGTTTTTCCAGCCGCTCCTAAAGATGCCAAAAGGATGGCACTTTTTACTTGGGCAGACCCAGAAGTAAGTTTATGATTGTACGGCAAAGTATAGTTATTATTTTTTTTTATCTTAATAGGAAGAAACCCGTTGTTATGCTCTATAATTAAATTCATTTTTTCTAGTGGCTTTATGACTCGCAACATAGGTCTTGATGATAGAGAACTATCTCCCGTCAAAGTAACGTTTAAATTATTTGATGCTAAAAGCCCGGTTAAGAGCCTTACTCCTGTTCCAGAATTTCCAAAGTACAATTCAGTTTGAGGCTCTTCATAATACCCACCATTACCATGAACTAGGAAGTATTTTTTTTTTCTCTCTATTTTTATTCCAAGTTTTTTTATTACTTCAAGAGTGTTCAAAACATCATCTGATTCAAGTAGATTGAATATTTTACAACTTCCTATGCAATACGATGCAAGTATTAGAGCACGAATAGATATAGACTTATCTGCTGGGACAGTTAAATTACCTTTAAGGCATTTACTTTTATATGATTTAAGGGTAAAAGTATATTGCATCTGTTGGTTGATGTTAATTTATTTATGTTCTTATTGAAAGACTATTATGGCAAATTCTGAAAAAGGTGCAAAAAGAAAATGTACCAAGTGCGGCACGTTATTCTTTGACTTCGGTAAATTTCCATTAACATGCCCCTCATGTGGTGCAGAACTAAATTCATTATTAACAAATATATCTAAAAGAGGAAGGCCTCCTAAGAGTGTTCAACCAGAAGTAGTTTCAAAAGAAAAAAATATAGAAATTGAAGACATTCCTGTTGAAGAGCAATCTGATGATCAGGATAATGATGATGATGTTTCTTCTGTCGATGATATAGTTGAAATTGAAAGAGATGAAGAGTAAAACATAGATTTTACAAAGTTGTTGTCCAATAATGTTTGCTTGATTTAAATAAACATCATTATTATGATAATCATTAACTAAAAATCAGTTTTTTTTGTTCTGCTTCTTTTAAGTTGCGGCACCATAGATGGGGCCATAAAAGGTGTAGATGATGATATAAAAAAAGTCGGTTTGAAAAAGTCTGAATAACTAAGGGGCTGTAGCTCAGTTGGGAGAGCGTCTGGATGGCATTCAGAAGGTCGTCGGTTCGATCCCGTCCAGCTCCACCAAAAATTTAATTAAATTGATAAGCCTGCTTTAAAATATAAATAGAAAAACTTGTTGACTAAAAATTTGATTCTTATATTAATAAAATTGGATGCTTGTTATCAAGGTCTACAAATTGCTCACTTGAGGATTTATGAATAGAATGTCAATATTTAACAGCCCATTTCTTCTTGGATTTGATCAATTTGAAAGAACTATAGACAGAATTTCAAAGCTTTCATCGGATACTTATCCACCATATAACATAGAACAAATCTCACAAAACAGTTTGAGAATCACCGTTGCAGTCGCCGGATTTAAGAAAAATGAACTAGATGTAAGTTTGGAAGGAAACCAACTTCAGATTAGAGGCAACAAAAATGAAGATGAAAGAGAGAGAATCTTTATACACAGAGGTATAGCAACTAGGCAATTTCAAAGAAATTTTGTTTTGGCAGATGGAATTGAAGTTAAAGAAGCATCGATGGACGACGGACTTTTATTTGTTGACCTAACACAACCTATCAATAATGATCAATCAGTAAAGATTGAGATAAAAGATACAAAAAAGAAAAAAAAGGCAAATTTAATAAGCTTAGGTAATGAACACACTAGTACTAAATAAAATGAAAAATGAAGAATTCTTAGAATTTGGCAATTCATCCGTAGCGTTTGTTAAAAAAGAGAATCATGAAAACGATAGTGTTGATACAGATATTTTCTCGGTTTATTGTGCTGACGGTACATTACTAGCAGCTTTCGAAAGTGAAGAATCAGCAATTGCTGCAATCATTCAATCCGGTCTGGAATACGCAAATCTACATTAAAATTTAGATAAAAATTCGAATATTTTTGCTGCATCATTTAGCTTTCTGAGTTTGGTAAGTGCATCCTTTTTTTTCAAAAACTTTGAAATTGACGACAATATAAGTAGATGTTCTGATTCAGAATTCTCAGGAGCAATGATTGAAAAGACTATATCAACATTTTTGCCATCAGGCGAAGAAAATTCTATAGGTTTCACTAGTTTAAGAAAGATTACTTTTGTGCTTTTTACAGATTCTATCTTAGCATGTGGAATTGCAACACCATTTCCTACTCCGGTTGAGCCAAGTCTTTCGCGTTCATTTAATTTTTCATTGATTAAGTTAGTTTCATTAGAATCATCCGCAACTAAAATCCTTGAAATTTTTTTAAAAAGATTTTTTTTACTATCTGTATCAACTGCGTTGTAGATATTTTTTTGTGAAATAAACTCAACTAGTTTCATTTTTTGGATCTAGCCAACCGATGTTACCATCTGACCTTCTAAATAGAATATTTAATCTTTTAGTTTTAATATTTTTAAAAAAATAAGCATTTTGATCTTTAAGATTCATTAGCATCATAGCTTCACTTACTGACAGAAACTTAATAATATCCTCAGATTCAGAAATTATTACGGGTTCGTCCTCTTCTTTAATTCTTGATCGCTCTGTATTCTTTAGGACATAATTATTTATTTCAATTTTCTTTAGATCTTTTTTTGACCTGTGATCGACTAATTTACGATGATATCTTCGTATTCGCTTTTTTAGTTTATCATTTGCAATATTAAATGCACCATAGGCATCATTACTTAAAGCATTTCCTTTAATAAAAATAGATGAATCAATATGCATATTAATTTCACATTTAAAATTAAATTTATCTTTAGAAAACAGAACATCTGCTGATATAAAATTTGAAAAATACTTTTTTAAAGTGTTAAAAATATTATCTTTTGCATACAGTGTTAGTGATTTTCCAACCTTAGTCTGTTTTCCAGATATTTGTATTTTTTCTGTATTTGTCAAAAATCATTACCTAAGTAAAATGTTCTTACATTTTTATTTTTAATTATCTGATCAGGTTTTCCTTGAAACAAAACTTTACCCTCAAAGATTATGTATGCTCTATCAACTATCTCCAGCGTACTTTTTACATTATGATCTGTTATTAAAACTCCTATATTTCTTTTTTTTAGGTTTTGAATTAAGTTTTTTACATCTTTGATAGCTATAGGATCTATACCAGCAAGGGGTTCGTCTAACAGAATAAAGCTTGGATTTGATGCCAAACATCTTGCTATCTCTAACCTTCTACGCTCCCCACCTGATAAAGATAAAGAATTTGCATGTCTAATATGTTCTATTCCAAATTCAGATAATAGTTTTTCAAGTGTTTTGCTTTTTTCTTCATTAGTTTTTTTTGTTTTTTCAAGAATTGCTAATATATTTTGTTCGACATTCATACCCCTAAAAATAGATGACTCTTGAGGTAGGTAGCCAAGACCAAGCTTGGAACGTCTATACATTGGTAGTAAAGAAATATTATCATTATTTATTATTATTGATCCACCATCAGATTTTATTAAGCCCATTACTATATAAAAAAGAGAAGTTTTTCCGGCACCATTGGGCCCCAGAAGTGCTACCGATTCTCCTCTATTAAGGTTAAGAGAGACATTATCTAATATTTTTTTTTTACTGTAGGATTTCGTTATGTTTTTAACCTCTAATCCTTTATTATTTATTGCTATGAACGGCATGTCGATTTGAGTCATATTATTCTTTTGTCTCCTTTTCAATTAACGCTCTTACCTTACTCTCATTCGGACCTTTTTTAGGAGCAGGAAGAATTTTACTGATTCCACTTTTTAAATCGACCTCGGCATATTCTCCTGTCAAGAAACTATCCCCTCTTTGAAGTCTAACATTACCAAATAATTTGCAAACTTCTGTAATATTATTATAGATACCTTTATCACTAAATGCTACTTCATTATTTGATCTAATCGAAACATTACTGAAACCTATTATTTTTTTTACTTTTATTTTTTTATCTATTTCATATAAATTCCAAATCAATCTATCAGCCTTAACAATAAATTCATTTTCTTTTTGTGCTTCAGCCCCTCCTGTAGCTACCGCAACACCTTTAGACCGCCAATATTCCATTTTGTTATTTGATCTTAGAATATTCTTTTGTGAGGTTAATTTGAGTTTGGAACCATTGACTTTAAAATAATCTTTTTTAACATTATATTCAGCAAAATTGCCGCCAACAATTTTCATTTTTTTATCCTTAATAATTACGTTTTTTTTTGCTATTACATTTACTATATCCATTGAAGAATCCTTTGTTTCATAGTAATAAGCTTCTATTTTATCAGATTTTAAGGATAAGCTACCCGATATTGCTTCTGCGTTTCCTAGTGCTACATACTTTTTACTATTTTTATGCCATTCGATTCCGTTGTCAGCATAGATTTCTATTGGTTCATCTGCACTAGAGGTAGATTTGAATTGTTGAGAAATACAAGTGTTGTATTTAACAAAAAAACAAATAAAAAAAATTAGGTATATTTTATTAATTTTCATTTTTGAGAAGTAGCTTAGTTTTTCCTTTGAAGATTATTTTATTTTCTTTATTTAGTATTTTAATTCCCTGAGAATCAATCTTCGAATTATTTTTGTAACCACTTACTGCTTTTTCTCCAAAAAGAACTTGTTCTTTAAAATCAAAGAAAACTTCTGTAGTAGAAAATTTCAAATCTAAATTATTATTAAATTTAACATCCCCTTTAATCTTCAACTCTTGAATATTTTTGTTATAAATACCACTATTACCGCTAAGATAATATTTATCATTATCAATTAAAATCTCGCCAATTGGATTTTCTAAATAAAAAGTATTAGATTCCTCTTTAAATCTTGTTGCTTTGGTTGCAGTAACTTTGAATGGCTGTTCTTTTTTATTAAGTCCAATAAAAACAGGTTTTACCAAAACTTGGTTAATTGAGCTATCAATTTTGTCAGTATAAGAAAATTTGTCACCAACTATTTTCACCTGACTTTGTCTATTATTTATTACAATCAATACAAGCATGAGAATTGAAATCCCAAGAAATATAAATTTTATAGTCTTAATAAATTTTGAATATGTCATGTGCTCTTCAATCTAAGAATTTCATGAATATGTATTATACCAACAGGTTTATTTTTTTGTGTTACAAATATATTTGTAATAGATTTCTCATTCATAAGGTTTAAAGCTTCTGATACTAATGTTTCCGGTTTTAATGTTAGAGGATTAACGGTCATTATTTGCTCTACCTTTTTCTCTAGCAATCCTTTTGTCATATGCCTTCGTAAATCACCATCAGTGATTATCCCAAATAATTTTTTATTATCTGTAGAAATAATTCCTACACACCCAAACCCTTTCGAGGACATTTCTAGAATAGCATTACCAACAATATCACCCACTTTTATAACTGGCAGGGATTTATTAGTTTTCATTATTTCTCTAACAGATAAAAGTGTTTGACCTAATTTTCCTCCGGGATGAAGTGCATGAAAGTCTGATTTTGTGAACCCTCTTTTTGTCAAAAGTGTTATCGCTAATGCATCGCCTAATACTAATGCGCAAGTTGTCGAACTTGTTGGAGCGAGCTCCAACGGACAAGCTTCCACATTCCTAGGTGTTACTAGTACAATATTGGCATTCTTTGCAAGTGAACTGTGCTTTTCACTAGTTATTGAAATTATAGGAATCTTTGATTTTTTACAATGGAGTATAATATTAGTAAGTTCAGATGTCTCACCAGAATTTGAAATTAAGATAGTTGAATCACCTTTTTTTATCATTCCAAGATCCCCATGATTAGCCTCAGTCGGATGCAGAAATACTGATGAAGAACCAATTGATGAAAAAGTTGAGGAGATTTTAGCTGCAATATGACCACTTTTGCCAAGACCAGAAATTATTATTTTTCCTTTAGTTTTATATAACACATCAATTGCATTGGAGAAATCTTTTGAAATTGATTTTTTTAATAAATCTAGTGCCTTAATTTCAGCGCTTATAACTTTTTTCCCTATATTTATTTCCACTTTAATTTACTCATAATTCAATGTGAAAATATATCTGTATCTTGCCATCCTGCTAGATCAAGTTTCACTCTACTTGGAAGAAAATCAAAAGACTTTTGTGATAACTCTCGTCTGTGTTCTCTGACTAGCATTTCTTCGAGTTTTTCCTTTAATCTAAAAAGGTAGATAACATCATGAGAAGCATATTTAAGCTGTTCTTTTGATAGTTCTTTTGCCGACCAATCTGACGATTGAGAGGATTTATTTAAATCTACATTAAGCATTTCTTTGCATAACTCTTTCAATCCGTGTTTATCAGTATAGGTCCTAACAAGTTTAGATGCAATTTTAGTGCAAAACACATTTTTTATTTCCACGCCTAAAAACTTTTTTATCATAGCAAGATCAAATCTTGCGTAATGAAAAACTTTTTTAATATTTTCGTTACTTAACAAATTAACTAAATTGACGGGTTTTATTTTTCCAGAGAAAGACTCTGGATTAAATTTTACAAAGTGGCACTCATTTTCTGAGAAAGCCATTTGAAGTAAACATAATCTGTCTCTCACCAAACTTAGTCCTGTTGTCTCGCTATCAACTGAAATTATATTTGATGGAGTAACACTTTCTGAAATATCATTTTCATGGAGGTTAATCGTGGTTTGACCTAATTTAAAAGTTTTCATTTTTGATAATTTTTAAATATGATATTAATACCTAAATATAAAGATAAATAGCAAAAAAAAAAAAAATGAATGAAGCTTTAAATGGTAAAAAAATATTAATTTTTGGTGGAAGTGGTTTTATAGGATCCCACCTTGTAAAGAATTTATGCACTCACTCTTGTCAAATAGAGGTGGTTACTCGTAAGATGAATTATAAAAGCCCTCTTTTTTTAGGCAATGAACCTGGGCAAATTAAATATACACACATAAAAGATTTCAAACAGGAGTCTATAGACAATCTGGTTTTCGGTTCTGATGTTGTAATAAATTTGATTGGTATATTATACGAAAAGAAAAACAGTACATTTGATTTTATTCATTCAAAGGTTCCCATGATGATTGCAAAAGCTTGTAAGGAAAAAAAAATTAGATATTTTGTTCATTTGTCAGCATTGAACGTAAATAAGGTGAATGATTCTGATTATGCACTATCAAAAATGAAGGGGGAAAAGGTTGCAAAAGAATATTTCAAGGATACAACTATTGTTAGGCCTGGAGTAGTTTTTGGAAAGGGGGATAATTTTACCAATTTTTTTTATAACCTCTCAAAGTTTAGTCCTGTACTTCCTCTTATAGGCACACCAGAAATTATTAAGAAAAAGAAATCCATCCCAAAGATCGACTTTGCAAAAAGAGTAAAATTTCAACCTATTTATGTTGGTGATCTTGTAAATTTTATTATTAGTAAATGCTTGTCCAAATCTAATACCTTTGAGTTGGCAGGCCCAACGATCTGTTCCTTTGAAGAGATATTCGATATAATTCTGAATTCAAAAAAAAAAAAAAGATTTTATTTTCCAGTACCATTTTTTATGGCCACAAGTATTGCTTTTGTCCTGGAGAGGTTTCCTAACCCGCTTCTTACCCGAGATCAGATTAAATTGTTGAGAAAAGATAATACCTCACATCAAGGACTTGAAACGCTTAAGAAAGAAATTAAAAACCCAACTTCAATTGAATCCGTGATAGATACTTACATGTAAAAATACCCCAATATGGTTAGTCCGAACAATACTCTATAAATAGCAAATACTGAAAATGAGAATCTTTGAACCCATTTAATAAACAACAACAAGAAAATAAATGAGAATATAAAGCTTAAAATTAAAAGCGTTAAAGCAATTGAACTAGTAAAGGTTCCGAACTGAATTAAATTATCATTTTTCATTATTAAATAAGTAACAGCACCTAATATAACAGGAATACTTAAAAGGTTAGAATATTCAACAGCAAACTCCCGTCTGAATCCGAGTAGACGCATGGATGTAATTATTGATCCCGAACGACTTACACCTGGGATTAGTGCTAAACACTGAGAGAGGCCAATATAAAAAGAGAGTGTATAAGTCAAGCTTCCTAAATTTTTAATTCTCAAGCAGAATTTATCAAAAATATAAATTAAAATCCCAAAAATAATACTTGTTAAAGAGATTATTAATAATAATAATTCATTATCATAGTTAAAGTATTTTGCAAAAAAGTAACCTATTACAAAAACTGGTGTTGATGATACTATGATATTCAATAATAGGAATGATTTTCTATCAAGGTCAGGCCTTACCCACATATTCATTGAACGTATCCAATAAATTACGGTATTTCTATAGTAAAACACAACGGCTAATAAAGAGCCCATGTGGGCAATAATATTCATTTGTAAAATCGAAATTGTTGAAGATTGACTAACATTAAAAAAATCATTAAAGAAAATTAAATGACCTTGTGAACTTATCGGGATAAATTCAGTAACCCCTTGAATTAACGCAAAAATAACAATTAATGCCACTGTTAGTCCATCCTTTTTTAACTTGCAATAAATTTCATTTGAGTAAGTTCTACTTAAGTTATACAATAAAAAGTCTTGGGGTGTTAAAAAAAAATTTAAAATAACAGTTACCATGATACATTTACTTTATGAATATTAGAAATTTTGATCTTAACCTTCTCTTAGTGTTTAGAACTGTTTTTGAAGAGAAAAATGTAACTAAAGCAAGTAAGAAACTTGGAATTACTCAACCAGCAATGAGTAACGCTTTAAATAGGTTAAGATATTTGGTTAAAGATGAATTATTTATTAGAGGTCCCAGAGGAATGAGACCAACTCAAAGGGCTATGGATCTTTCTCTACCAATAACAACCGCGCTCAATAACTTAGACTTGGCCTTATCTTCTTTAAACTTCACACCAGAAACAACAAAAAAATTATATAGAATATCAATAACAGATGACGTTGCTCCATTAATTTTACCAAACCTGATAAATTTCCTTGAAAAAAAATCACCTAATTCTTCCTTGAGAATTAGATCAGAACAGGGAAATGATGCCTTAAAATTACTAGATAGTAATGAACTGGACTTTGCAGTTGGAAGATTTGAAATTATACCTAGTAGATTTGGTTCTATAGATTTATTCATCGAAAAATATGTATGTATAATGAGAAAAAATCATCCTTTTGCTGATGATGAAAAATTATCAATCGAACAATATTTATCAGCAAAACATCTAAGAGTAGCCCCATCGAACGCACCAGCCGCACCGATTGATAGATCCCTCAGTCAACTTAATCTTGAAAGAGAAGTTTTTGTTAGAATTGACCTTCTAACTTTAGCGCCTTCAATACTCGAGAGTGCTGATCTAATTTTGACTCTTCCGTCAAAAACAGCACAAAGAATGGCTAATAATTATGGTTTTGTGATTTCTGAGCTACCAATAGAGCTTGGAAAAAGACAAACAAAGCTTCTATGGCATAAAGAATTGACTAATCATCCTACTTTTGAGTGGATAAAAAAACAAATAAGACCAGATTAAAATGCGATTAATTTTTTTTGGTTCAGGATATTGTTCTAATTTTATTATTCCATTAGTTGGAAATAATCTTGAAATAATTTGTACGCACAAAAATAAAATCAAAATTCAAGCTTATGATAAAAATCTTCAAATAAAACGAATGCTCTTAGATGAATTCTTTGATAATTCTCATAAACTTTTAAACACTTCAAACGTTATTTTTAATTCGATTCCTCCTGTTAATAAAAAAGATATTTTAGTAGAAAAGTTGAGAGGAATTGTTAGCAAACAAAATTCAATTAAATGGTATGGATACCTATCCTCGACCAGTGTTTATGGTGATCAGCAAGGTAAATGGGTAACTGAAGAGACAATACCTGAACCAAGAACTAAAAGAGGAATTGCAAGATTAAAAGCAGAAAAGCAAAATATGAGTTTATTAAAGGAATACAATTTGCCTGTCCACATTTTTAGATTGCCTGGTATTTATGGGCCTGGCCGTTCTATTTGTGAAAAAATAAAAACAAATCAATTTGTAATTAAGAAGGAAGATCATTGTTTTTCAAGGATATACGCTAAGGATATTGCATATGCAATTCAAGCCAGTATTAACAATCCAACTCCAGGCGAAATTTTTAATATAACTGATGATCTTCCAGAAAGAAATGATTTGGTAGCTGATTATGCAGCAAAATTAATGCGTATCAATTTAGAAAAAATTGATATAAGTGATAAAAGAGTTAATGAGAAAGTTCTAGACTTTTATAAAGAGAATAAAAAAGTAAGTAATCAAAAAATAAAAAAAATTTTATCCTGGAGCCCTCAATTTAAAAACTATAAAATCGGTATAAGTGAAATTTTGAGACAATCTAATGACTAAAATTCTGCAAATAGTACCATCATTAAATTCTATAAATGGCGGTGTGGAAAGAGGCACTCTGGATATTGCTAGGGAACTAATAAAAAAAGGCTTTGAATCTGAAGTTATGTCATCAGGCGGAATAATGGCGGAAAAATATAAATATAAAGGAGTGAATCATAATGAAATAGAAATTAATAAAAAAGGTTTTATAAATCTTTTAATTGTAAGAAGAAAATTTGAAAATATGTTGAATGAAATAAAACCCGATATTGTTCATATAAGAAGTCGGTGGCCTGCATTCTGTTTCAATCAAATTGTAAAAAAAAATAAGATTCCTTTAATCACAACTTACCATGGCACTTATAGCGGAAATGATTTTTTTTTAAAAAAAAACTATAATAGGGTAATGACAGGTGGAGATAAAATAATAACAATATCTAGCTTCATTGATCAACACGTTAGACATTTTTTTCCAGAGGTAAAGAATAGACTTTGTAAAATAGATAGGGGCATTGATTCAGACTACTTCAATATTAAAGCTGTCACTCAAGCAAGAAAAGAAGCATTTCTAAACTCATTTTCAATCTCAGAAAAGACTCATATCATTTTACTTCCAGCAAGAATTAGTATGTGGAAGGGTCATTTTGTTGCAGTGGATGCAGCAAAGGAATTACAAGAAAGATATCCAGAACTTAATTTTGTTTTTTTATTTGTTGGTGGAAACAATAAGATTAAATTCTACGAAAGATTAAAAAAAAAAGTGAAACAAAACAGAGTTGAGGAAAAAATTATTTTTGTAGGAAATATTTCTGATATGCCTGCGATTTATTCGATTGCCGACGTAGTCCTTTCAACCTCAATAGAGCCAGAAGCATTTGGACGTGTTTCAGCCGAGGCTTGCTCCATGAGCAAGCCAGTGATTAGTTCAAATCATGGGGGATCAAAAGATATAATTGAGAATGAAAAAACAGGTTGGTTAGTTGAGCCTAACAACTCCCAAAAATTAGCTGAAAAAATAATTGAAGTTATAAAAATGCCTGAAAGGAAAAAAGACCAAATAGTTAAGAGCGCAAGAGTAAGAGTGAAAAATAAGTTTTCATTAGATCTGATGTTGAATAAAACTATAAATTTATATGAGGAATTAGTTGCAAGAAGAGAAAATATTAATTATTAAATTTGGTGGGCTAGGTGATATAATACTCTCACTTGATGCGATTTTCTCAATATCCTGTCATCATAAAAATAATAAAATTGTTTTATTAACAGAACAGCCTTTTGAGACAATTTTAAGTAAAACCAGTTTTTTTGAAGAAGTTTTAACTATAAAAAGAAGTTTATTCTATTTTATAGATATTAAACAAATAAGTAAAAAAATTCTATCTTATAATTTTTCTCATGTATACGACCTTCAAACATCAAGAAGAACATCGTATTATCTAAAATATTTTTTTGAAAAAGGTTCAATTACTAATGGAATAGGAAGATACGCTAAACTTAACCACCTTAACTCACAAAGAAACTTTATGCATACAATTGACCGTCAAAAACAACAGGTGGAATTAAGTAATATAAAATTTTCAATAATGGAGGATTATGACTGGCTTCTCGATAAAAATATCAATATTCCTAATCCTAAGTTTGCCTTGATAGTACCTGGAGGTTCAAAAAGTAGGCTTTATAAAAGAATACCAAAGTTAGTATATGAAAAGATCATAAAGTTTCTTCTTAAAAACAAGATAAAACCTATTTTGGTAGGTTCAGAGGATGATAAAAATGTCTGCGCGCAATTATCTTTAATTTCGAAAGAAATTCTAAATTTATGTACAACAACATCTATAGGTCAGATATTTTTTCTGGCAAAACACAGTTTTCTTTCAGTTGGAAATGACACAGGTCCTATGCATATAATTGCAAGAGGTAATAACAAAACACTTGTTTTCTTTACTAAATTTTCTGACCCCAAACTTTGCAGACCAACTGGTAAGGATGTTGAAATATTTCAATATCCAAATAAGAATAGTGATTTTTTTTTAGAGATAAAAAAATCTTTACAAAAGCGCATATGAATTTATTGATTGTTGACATAGACCTCCAATTATTTTAATTAAAAAAGATGCTTAAAATTTCATTCCCAGACGGAAAAACTCAAACATTTAAAAAAGAACTAAATGGATTTGAAATAGCCGAGAGTATTTCCAAATCTCTTTCAAAAAAAGCAGTCGCCATGAAAGTTGATGGGATTTTAATGGATTTATGTGATTCAATAAAATCAGACTCAACGGTTGAGGTAATTACATTGGATTCAGATGAAGGACTTGAAATAATGAGGCATACGGTTGCAGCTCAAGTTTTAGCAAAAGCAATAAAAAATCTTTATCCAAATTCAAAGCTTGCGATTGGCCCAACAATTAAAGACGGATTTTATTATGATGTTTTGTTTGAGGAGAAAATTTCTATTGATCAGTTTCCGTTAATTGAAAATGAAATGAAGAATATTATTCAACGGGGTGAAAAAATTGTTAAGTCCCTGAAAAAAAAAGACGAGGTTATAAAAATTTTTACAAATAAGAATGAAAATTACAAAGTTCAAATAATTGAAAATTCTGATCAAGTAGATAATTTTCAAGTTTATCAACAAGGTGATACAGATTTTATAGATTTATGTAGAGGTCCCCATTTACATGACTTAAAAAAAATTGGAGCTTTTAAACTTACCAAACTAGCTGGTGCATACTGGCGAGGAAATTCAAAAAACGAAATGCTTCAAAGAATTTATGGAACTGCTTGGTTGGATAAGAAACAACTTGATTCATACCTTGAAAGAATTGCAGAAGCAGAAAAAAGGGATCACAGGAAAATTGGAAAAGTCTTGGATTTATTTCATTTTCAAGAAGATGCGCCTGGCGCGGTATTTTGGCATCCCAAGGGCTGGACAATTTTTAAAAGTTTGGTTGAATACATGCGCAATAAACAACAAAAAGCAAACTATCTAGAAATTAATACACCCACTGTGATGGATAGATCTCTGTGGGAAAAATCAGGACACTGGGAAAAATTCCATGAAAATATGTATACCACTGAAACAGAGGATGAAAGAATATTTGCTCTAAAACCTATGAATTGTCCGGGTGGGGTTCAGGTGTTTAACTCTCAGATCCGAAGCTATAAAGAATTACCTTTAAGAGTTGCAGAGTTTGGTAAAGTATTTAGATATGAACCGTCCGGAGCCTTACATGGTTTAATGAGAGTAAGGGAATTCACACAGGATGATGCACATATATATTGTTTGCGTGAACAAATGCAGAGCGAATGTATAGATATTATTCAACTCACACTAGATATTTATAAGGATTTTGGTTTTGATAAAATAAAAATTAAATTTTCTGATAGGCCTCAAAAAAGAATAGGTGACAATGAAGTTTGGGACTTTCTTGAAAAAGCGCTTTTAGAGTCAATGGAAAAACTTAACTTAAAGTATGAAGTAAATCGAGGGGAGGGTGCATTTTATGGGCCAAAGATAGAATTTGTTCTTATAGATGCACTATCAAGAGAATGGCAATGTGGGACAATACAAGTTGATTTAAACTTACCTCCAAGACTTGACGCTAGCTTTATAGATTCAGATGGGAAAAAACAGTTTCCAGTAATGATACATAGAGCATTCTTTGGATCTTTGGAGAGGTTTATAGGAATTCTTATAGAAAATAATTCTGGAAAACTCCCAGTATGGCTTTCACCAATTCAAGTTGGCATAGCTAATATAAACGATAATTGCGAAGAATACTGTAATTTTATTGTAAAGAAATTAGAAGAATTTAATATAAGATGTAAGTTTGATAACAGACATGAAAAGTTAAATTATAAAATAAGAGAGTTTTCATTACAAAAGATTCCATTTATTGTAGTGGTCGGAGAAAAGGAAGTTACTAATAATACCTTAAATATTAGGGAGTTAGGAGCTGAAACTCAGTACACTATTCAAATAGATGAATTTATAAAAAAAATAAAAAATTCTTGCAGAATATCGTAAATTATGAGTATGTTGATCATCTAATACTTATGAATATTGTAGAGAAAGGGTAACTTAATTTATGCAGCATCTAAAACATGAATAAAAATAGATTCAATCCATCAAGGCAGGGCCCTGCCATCAATGATCGAATAAATGCAAAATCAGTAAGAGTAATTTCAGAAAAAGGCGAAATGGTCGGAGTGCTAGATACAAGAGAAGCTATTAAGATGGCTCTTGATCAAGGACTAGATCTTGTTCAAGTTTCACCTAATGCCTCACCACCCGTTTGCAAAATAATTGATCATGGTAAATACAAATATCAATTACAGAAAAAAGAAGCAGAAGCTAAGAAAAAACAAAAAACCTTCGAGGTTAAAGAGGTGAAATTAAGGCCAGGGATAGAAGATCACGACTATGAAGTTAAATTAAAGTCTATTCAAAGGTTTTTAAATGAGGGAGATAAAGTTAAAATAACTTTAAGGTTTAAGGGAAGAGAAATGGCTTACCACCAACGTGGCATGGACGTTTTGAAGAAGCTTGAGACTGAGATAGAACAATTGGCTAAAATTGAGCAAGTTCCAACACTCGAGGGCAGACAAATGATAATGGTGGTTGCTCCGAGGTAGTTAATTCAAAACTATCTTGCTTTAGATAAAAAAAACTATATAAATATAAAAAAAATTTGAGATTCAAATGCCTAAAATTAAAACAAAAAGTGGAACAAAAAAAAGGTTTAAAGTCACCGCAACTGGAAAAGTAATGATGTTTGCGAGCGGTAAAAGACACAATCTATCAAAAAGACCAAAAAAAATGAAGAGATCAGCAAAAGGTCCGACAGTTATGGCAAAGTCCGATTCTATAATAGTAAAAAAATATATTAATATGAAGTTGAGGTAACACGAATGTCAAGAGTTAAAGCAGGAACAACAACTAGGTTTAGACATAAAAAAATATTAAAAAGAGCTAAGGGCTACTTTGGTAGGAGAAAAAACACCTTTAAAGTGGCGAATCAAGCCGTGGAAAAAGCTGGTCAATATGCTTACAGGGACAGAAAAGTTAAAAAAAGACAATTTAGAAGTTTATGGATTCAGAGAATTAATGCAGGCTGCAGGCTGCATGGTATAAAATACTCAATATTCATAAACGGTCTTAAGAAGGTAAATCTTAATTTTAATAGAAAAGTTTTAGCTGACCTTGCTGCTTTAGAGCCAGAATCTTTCAAAGAAATTGTAAATAAAGTCAAGGCAGCCTAAATTAATTAAATATGAATAATTCAGATCAACTAATTCAATCAGCGTTGGATGAAGTTGATGCCTGCGGAAAAATATCTGAGCTTGAAAATATAAGAGTAAAGTATCTTGGTAAGTCTGGACTTGTTACTGAAGCACTTAAAAACCTTTCAAAGCTATCAATTGAAGAAAAGAAAATTCAAGGGAAAGCTTTAAATAATACTAAATTAAAAATAATTGAATCAATAGAAAAAAAAAAAGGAGATATTGAAACATATGAGTTAGATATCAAATTGTCTAAAGAATTCATAGATTGTACTTTACCAATCAGACACAGCAACCTGCCTGAGGCTAAGGTTCATCCAATTACACAGACCATTAACGAGATTGTTTCAATACTTGGAAATATGGGTCTTAAATATGAAGAAGGTCCAGATGTTGAGAATGACTTCAATAATTTTACAGCACTAAATATACCAAAAAATCATCCCGCAAGGCAAATGCACGATACGTTCTATTTGAAAAAAAATTATAGTGGAGAAAAGTTAGTATTGAGAACACATACCTCACCTGTACAAATAAGAACATTACAAAAGTCTAATTTGCCAATTAAAATTTTTGCCCCAGGTAGAACTTACAGATGTGATTCTGATATGACACATACCCCTATGTTTCATCAAGTTGAAGGTTTAGTAGTTGATAAAAATATCAAATTTTCTAATTTAAAATGGTTTGTTGAAGAATTCTGCAAAACTTTTTTTAAACAAGATGAATTGAAATTGAGGTTTAGACCCTCATATTTTCCTTTTACCGAACCATCAGCAGAGGTTGATATAAATTGTGAAATAAAATCTGGTAAAATTTTACTTGGAAAAGGAACAAAATGGTTGGAAATTTTAGGTTGTGGTATGGTTCATCCAAACGTTTTTAAACATTGTAAGTTGAATAATGATAATTTTACAGGATTTGCTTTTGGTATGGGTATAGAAAGACTGGCTATGCTTAAATATGGAATGCCTGACTTGAGAGATTTTTTTGAGGGAGATATTAATTGGCTTAAACACTATGGTTTTTCTCCTTTTGATACATCAGATTTAAGTTGGCGTTGATATGAAATTTACAGTTGGATGGCTAAAAGATTACTTGGATTTTGATTGTTCACTCATTCAGTTATCTCACAAGCTCACAAGTATTGGACTAGAGGTGGAGAATATAAAGAGTCCAATTATCAATCCAGATAAGTTTATAGTTTGTGAAGTTATAGAAGTAGAAAAACACCCAAATGCAGATAAACTAAAAGTTTGTGATGTTTCAGATGGAAAAGAAAATTATAAGATTGTATGCGGAGCTGAAAATGTAAAAAATGGTTTGATTACTGTTTTAGCAAAAGAAGGTGCGGTAATATATAGTCAGACAGAAAATGAATTTAAAATCTCTAAGAGTAAAATTAGAGGAATCCAATCCAATGGAATGCTGTGTTCAGAGGAGGAGTTGGGTATCAAGGGGAAATCAGCTGGTATTATAGAATTAAATAATTCTTATGAGGTGGGTAAGAGTTTTTCTGATTATGTGAGTGACGAAGATATTGAAATTGAGATTTCTATTACACCTAACAGAGTTGATTGTGCTGGTGTTTATGGAATTGCAAGAGACCTAAGCGCATCTGGATTAGGAAAATTAAAAGAATTGAAGGTTGAAGATATTAAGTCTTCACAAAAATCAATTATTAAAATTGATAACAAATTAAAAGATACAGACTGCCCACAATTTTTTTTGAGAGAGGTTAAAAATGTTTCTAATACAGATTCTCCAGATTGGATGTTAAAAAGATTTAGAATGACTGGCATAAAGATTATCTCATATTTAGTTGATGTTACAAACTACATAAATTTTGACTTGTGCAGACCACTACATGTTTTTGATGCAGATAAAATCCAGGGTAATATTGTTATAAGACATTCAAAAAAAGGTGAAAAATTCCTTGGATTAGATGACCAGGAATACATACTTGATGATAACATGATTGTGATCTGTGATGAAAAAAAAATTATCAGTTTAGCAGGTATACTTGGAGGAAAAAATTCTTGTTGCGATCGTGAAACAAAAAATATCCTTATAGAGTCAGCTTATTTTTTACCTGATTCAATTTCTTCAACTGGAAGAAAGTTAAATATTCAGAGTGATGCGAGGTATAGATTTGAACGAGGTGTTGATCCAGAATCGACAAAGAATGGAATTAATTTAGCATCAAAAATGATTACTAAACTATGTAACGGAGAGTTATGTGAAATAATAAAAGATAATTCTTCGACTAACAAAGAAAGATCTATAGAAGTTTCTTCAGATTTTATAAATCAAATTTTAGGGACAAACCTTAATGATGAAGTTGTTCAAGAGAAGCTACTCAAGATAGGATGCCTTATTGAAAAAAAAAATTCAATCTTCTTGGTTGCGCCACCAAGTTGGAGGCAAGATATTTCCATTAAGGAGGATTTAGTTGAGGAGGTTGCTAGACTATATGGCTATGACACTATTGAAAACGAACCAATGAACATTAAAAAAAGACGAACCAACATAGTGAGCGTCAATCAAAAGAGTAAAAAAAAAATTAAGGAAGTACTTGTCAGTAGGAATATTAATGAGATTATTAATTGGTCATTTGTTAATAAAGAATGGGAAGGATTATTTGGTAATAGAGATCCTATTGAAATTGAGAATCCTATAAGCTCAGAGCAATCAGTTCTAAGGTCCAACTTAGTAGGAGGTTTATTATCTATAGTAAAAAAAAATAATAATAAAGGTAAGCAAACTATCTCTATTTTTGAGTTTGGACCTATTTTTAGTCATGACAAAAAGATATTACAAAGCGATCATATTGTAGTTATCAGGTCAGGTATGATGACTGAAAAAAGTTGGGTAGAGAAAGATAGAGAGTTTGATGTTTTTGATATAAAGGCAGATTTAATAGACGTTTTTAAAGTTTTAGATTTTAAAGGTAAATCAATAAAATTTATTAATAAAGAAAATAAATATTATCATCCAGGTAAAAGTTGTATTGTGAAATACGGAAACCAGGTAGTTGGAAGTTTTGGAGAAATTCATCCCTTTATTAAGAAAAAGTTTGGACTAAAAAATAATGCTTGTATGTTTGAGCTTAATTTTTCAATTCTAAGTGGTTTTTTTAAAAATAAAACTGATTCTAAAAAAGAATTCTTAAATTCGTTATATCAATCTTCAGTTAGAGATTTTTCCTTTTATATTGATAAAAAACTATCATGTGGAGATGTGGTTGATCACATATATTCTATTGATGAACAGTTAGTTAAAAGAGTAAAAATTTTTGATAATTATGATAATGAATCTTCTAAAAGAGCAATAGGTATAGAAGTTGTGATACAGTCCAACGAGAAAACTTTAAGTGAAAAAGAAATAAATAATTTAAGTGATAAAATAATAAAAACGGTTGAAGATAAATTTAAGGCAAAATTGAGGTAGAATGTCAATTAAGAATATTCGAAATTTTTCGATTATAGCTCATATAGATCATGGCAAATCAACTTTAGCAGATAGAATAATTCAAAAATGTGGAGGCCTTTCTGATAGAGAGATGAAAGAGCAAGTACTGGATTCTATGGATATTGAAAGAGAGCGTGGGATAACGATTAAGGCTCAAACAGTTTATTTAAACTATAAATCAAGAAAAGATTCCACTTATAATTTCAATCTTATGGATACCCCTGGTCATGTAGATTTTTCATATGAAGTGAGTAGATGCTTAGCGTCTTGTGAGGGCTCGTTATTAGTTGTAGATTCATCTCAAGGTGTGGAAGCACAAACACTTGCTAACGTTTATCAGGCAATCGAATATGATCATGAAATAATACCCGTTTTAAATAAAATTGATCTACCAGCATCTGATACAGAGAAAGTAAAAAAACAAATCGAAGATGTTATAGGAATTGATACTGAGAACTCAATACTAGTTTCGGCAAAAACTGGTGAGGGAATAGATGAACTTTTAGAAGCTATAGTTGAAAGACTGCCAGAACCTAATTTGATAGATGAAATGACTTTGGTAGGTATGCTTATTGATAGTTGGTATGATCCTTATCTTGGTGTAATAATTCTTGTTAGAATAAAGGCCGGTATTTTAACAAAAGGTATGAAAATAAAAATGTTAGGTTCAAATGCTTCTTATAATGTTGAAAAATGTGGATTTTTTACACCTAAAATACAGTACTCTGAAAAACTTTACCAAGGACAAATTGGATTTATAACTGCAGGAATAAAACATGTAAGCGACTGTAAAGTTGGTGATACAATAACGGATGATAAAATACCTGTTAAGATTGCTCTAAAAGGTTTTAAGCCAAGCATACCTGTAGTTTTTTGTGGTCTTTACCCAGTTGAATCAGACGATTATGATTTACTTAAAGATAGTTTACAAAAGTTAGCATTAAATGACGCAAGTTTTACTTATGAAAAAGAAACATCTGCAGCATTAGGTTTAGGTTATAGATGTGGATTTCTTGGATTACTACACCTCGAAATAATTCAGGAGAGATTAAGTAGGGAATTTAATTTAAATTTAATTACAACTTCACCATCTGTGGTTTACAAAGTTGAAAAGACAAACGGTGAGTTGTTAAGTATTCATAACCCATCAGAGCTTCCTGATATTCCAAAAATATCTAAAATTTTTGAGCCAATAATTAAGGCAACAATATTGTTACCTGATGAATATTTAGGAGCTGTAATACAGCTTTGTACAGATAGAAGAGGAGTTCAGAAAGATCTAACGTATGTAGGAAAAAGAGCAATGATAGTTTATTTTTTACCACTTGCAGAAGTTGTTTTTGATTTTTATGACCGCCTAAAATCTATGACAAGTGGATACGCAAGTTTTGATTATGAATTTGAGGAATATAAAGAGGATAAACTTGTAAAAGTTCAAGTTTTAGTCAATTCAGAGCCAGTTGATGCTTTATCTTTTATGTGCCATGTTGAAAAAGCTCCATTAAGAGGAAAGTTTTATTGTGAAAAATTAAAAGATCTTATTCCAAGACAACAATTTAAAATACCTATTCAAGCCTCTATTGGGGGTAAAATAATAGCAAGAGAAACTATAAGCAGCTTTAGAAAAGATGTAACAGAAAAATTATATGGAGGAGACGTTACTAGAAAAAATAAATTATTAGATAAACAAAAAAAAGGTAAAAAAAGAATGAGGCAGTTTGGTAAGGTGGAGATTCCGCAATCTGCATTTATAAATGTTTTGAAGACATCTATTGATTAATTTTATGGAGAGGTGGCCGAGTGGCTGAAGGCGCACGCTTGGAAAGCGTGTAAACATTTTTTGTTTCGAGGGTTCGAATCCCTCTCTCTCCGCCAATTACTTTAGATAATATTGAACATATTTATCGAAAACCATTTAAATTGATTTGCTATAAAAAAAGTATATAAAATAAAGCACTACAAATATAAATCTTGCAAGATAAGCGGTCTTTAAAAATTTATATGGAACATTTAATTAATCATCTATTTAATGAAGTTGATGGAAATCTAAGAGGTTTTGTATTTGGATTTGTTCACGTAAGTATAATGCTAGTCGGATATTATACTGGTTTTAGTATAAATAGATTTTTAAAGATATTAACAAAAGGGCATATTGCTGGAATACTAGGAGCTGCTATGTCTCACATAATAGCTGATTTTGTAGCTAGTTACCTTGACCCTCATTTAAGATCTATGATTATAGGAATTCTAGTTGGCGGATTAATCCCACTATTGTTAATCCCTATTTTTGAGAGATTCGTTGTTAAGAGTAAACACCATATTGTAACTGGAGATCATGAGGACGTAAAAAAAGATCTAGATTCTCATTGAACAAATCTATGAAGTATTGTTAAATAACAAAATTAAATGCAATCAACAGGATCTTTTAAATATAGAAAACTTAAAAATTGTAAATGCTTTAAGATAAGAAAAGCATCACGGTTGGTTACGCAAGTTTATGATAAAAAACTTCAATCTTTAGATCTCAAAATAACTCAATTTTCAATATTATCTTTCATTGCTACAAGTGGAAAAATAAATCTTATCAAGTTAGCCAACGAACTTTTTATGGATAGGACCACCTTAACAAGAGGATTAGAAATATTAAAGAAAAAAAAATATATTAAGAATTTAGGTGACAAAGATTCTAGAAAAAGAGTTGTAAGTCTGACTAAAGAGGGTTTAGATATTATTGATAAGGCTATTCCTCTTTGGATGGAAGCTGAAGAGGAAATATTTGAGGAATCCAAAAAATACAATTTTTCGATACTTTAAGTTCATGTACCACAAAAAGTGTTAATTATTTCTTCTGAGGGGTTTGGCGGAAGTTCAAAATATTTGCTATCTTTTTGATGTTTAAAAGGTTTCTCAATTAATTTTAGGATCTTTTCTAACATGTTATTTCCCTTGCCCTGAATTAATTCGTTAATAACTTTTTCAATGATATGATTTCTAGGAATATAGATAGGATTGATCTTTCCCATAGATTTAAATATATTCTGTATATCTTTTTTTTCTTTATGAAGTCGATTCTTCCAGGAATTGAACCATATTCTCGAAGCTACACTTTTTTTAAATTCAAAATTGCCAAAAGATAAATCTTTATTGTTATCAAAAATTAAATTTCTAAAGGATTTAGTATAATCAAGACTTTCATCCTTAATTAAATTTAAAAATTCACTTATTATCTGATTGTCTTCTTTATACTTAGAAGAAAAACCAAATTTTTTTCTCATGTTATCAAGCCATTTTTTCTCAAATATTCTTGGAAAATCTTTTAGTACATCTACGGCAATATTTCTTGCAATATCCGAATCTTCATCAAGAATAGGAATTAAACTTTCGGCAAATTTTGAAATATTCCAAAACATTATTTTTCCTTGATTTATGTATGAATACCTTCCCTGATGATCAATATAACTATAGACTTTGTTTGGGTCGTAGTAGTCCATAAAAGCACAAGGCCCATAATCAATTGTCTCGCCAGATATCGATGTATTATCTGTGTTCATAACTCCGTGAATGAAGCCGATCGCCATCCATTTGGCAACTAATTCAGCATTAAGGCATTGAACCTTTATTAAAAGTTGTTGATATTTATTTTTTGTTGTTTTTATTGATGGAAAGTGTCTATTAATCGTGTAATCTGCAAGTATTTTTAAAGAATCTATATCTTTTCTGTAAAAAAAGTATTCAAATGTACCAATTCTTATATGGCTAGAAGCAACCCTGCTTAAGACTCCACAAGGAAATAATTCCTCTCTTTCTATAAAGTCATCACTTTTTATTATTGAAAGAGAGCGAGTTGTTGGGATTCCTAAATGATACATGGCCTCACTTACAACATATTCTCTTATTACAGGACCTAATGGGGACCTTCCATCACCACTTCTAGAAAATTTAGTTATACCTGCGCCTTTTAACTGAATATCAAATCTTTTATTTTCAGGTGTTAAAATTTCTCCGAGAAGTATTGCTCGTCCATCACCAAGTTTTGGAACAAAGTTACCAAATTGGTGACCAGCATAGGCCATAGCAATTGGCTCGGCTCCTTTAGGTAATTTGTTACCAGAGAGCATCTCATTTATGAAAATACTATCTAAATCTTCAATTCTTAAACCTAATGATTTAGCTAAATTTAAATTAATTTTTAAAAGTTTAGGATTTTTAACTCTTTGAGGTTTAATTCTTTGAAAAAAATGATCGGGTAGATTCACATAAGTATTTGAAAAATCAAGGAAGGATTTTTTCAATTTATTGTACCTATTAGAGAGATAGTTAAACCTAAGGCAAAACCAAATATTCCACCCCATACCACCAGCCAACCTAGGTGCTTATGTATTATATTTTTAATTATATTTTTGATATCTTGGGGACTTAGTTCTTCTAGCCTGATACTGATTAGTGTTTCTATTTTATGATGAAGTTTTTCATCAATATTATTTACTTTACCTAAATTATTTTCAATGAAATCACCAAATATTTCTTTAATTTTTAGAATCAATGATTCTCTTAGGGGTTCTAGAGCTTTTTTTCCACCCACCATTTTTAACATTGAACCAAGTGTGGACTCTTCGATTGATTCAATAAACTTCTCAAAAATTTTATTATAATTGATCTCTTCTAGAATCTTATTTTTATCAATTAGATCATCTTGAAAAAGATTTTCTAATGAATTTTTTTTGAAAAACTCTTCAATAATCAGATTTTTAATGCCAATTTTAAAATCTTTGAATCTCCTAATTATTATTCCTGATCCATATAATAAGGGAACTTTTTCAAATAGCATATGAACAGCTAACCAGTTTGTTATAGATCCAGATAACGCAAAAAGACCTGCTGTAAGTATTTGTTCTGAATATAAAGGGGAAAAAATTCCAGTAATAGTTATAATCAATGCTAATAAATTTGTTACAATACTTTTGTTCATTAAGTTATTCCTTAATTTGTAAGAAGATACGAATTTTAAATTTATCCATCGTAAGGCAGTGAGGAATGGTGCAAACTAATCTTTAGTTGATCATTAACTCTTATAAATCCAAATGTATATTCAACTTTTAGTAACTTTTGTTCACCATCTTCAAAAAAGTAATTACCCATTGCTAGTATGCTCCCATTGTAGTCAACTATTTTATAGTTTTCAAATTTAATTGATTTCCATTCTTTAATTGCAAAACCACTGTCCTCTTTACAAACGTTATTTTGACCTAAGAAATACGATTCAAATTCATCTTTTTTTGATCTAAATTGTACTGTTTTGGCCAGAGTTGGTTTAAATAAAACATTGCAGTGGTCAAATGCATATACATCGTGAAGTAAGTTAGAAACCAGATCTTTTACGTTAGCTTTATTTTTATATGCTTTGCTAATCCCTAAAACAGTGAAAGCCCACTTTTGTTGTATATCAGCTACTAGATTATCAATATTTTTATCTGACATTTTTCCTCGCGATTCAAGATTTATTTTTAATTTTTTTTTATTAATACTAAACCCTCAATTGGATTTTTATTTTATTTATGATAGATATTAATATATGAATTTTTTTTTTTTTTCAATTTTTCTTTTGATTAGTCCACTTGCAAACTCTATGAATCTTTTTGATCAGGACATAAGAAATTCTAAACTTTTTTTTGAAAAATGGGAATATGTAAGTGATCAAGTTATGGGCGGAATCTCAGATGGAAAAGCTGAAATTATAGATAGTGAAGGTTTATTTTTGAGATTATCAGGTGATGTTAGCACTAAAAATAATGGGGGATTCATACAGGTAAGATCTAGCAAAAAAATTTTATCTGATAACTTTTTAGGTATTAAGCTTAAAGTGAGAGGTAACCCAAGTTCTTATTACATTCATCTACGAACAAATTCGCTTATATTTCCCTGGCAGTATTATTCAGGTGAATTTACGGTAGAGAACAACTGGAGGTATGTAGATATTTATCTAAAAGATTTTAAAAAATCTAATTTCTATCAACCATCAACTTTTTCTTCCTCAGAAATTAAAAGTATAGGTTTTGTTGCTTTTGGAAAAGATTTTGAGGCTCAGCTTGATATTATGGAAGCTGAATTATTTTAGGTAATGTCTGAAAAAAAAAACAATGTTCCAAAGACTAAAGTAAAGAATCCTGAACCTAAAGGATTTACCACTGATGAATGGATCATTTGGGCGGCATGGGCTGACAGAATTACATTTGAGGAAATATTCGAAAAATCAGGTAAACGCGAATCGGAAGTAATTAAAATAATGAGGAGAAGTCTCAAGCCGTCATCATTTAGATTATGGAGAAAAAGAGTTCACACTAAATCATTAAAAAATCGCAAAAGGTTCGAAGAAGAGAGAAAAAGAATTAAAAGAGACCTTTCAGTTTTGTTTGATTAATTCTTCTGCAGTAGCCTTAGTTTCTGCAACTTCCTTTCCAGTGAGATGAAAAAGGCCTGTAAGCTTCCTCATTAGTCCAGATTCGTAATCGTCAATAATTCCATCCGATAGAATTACTTTCCATAAATAGACAAAAATATTTAATATCTCATCCTTAGTAAAATTATCCTTAATATCTTTTGTTAATGAATAAAGTTCAATATTATCTTGCGCAGCTTCTACAGCTTTGTCGAATATGATATTTGTGAAATCTTCATCAAAGTGAAGTTTATTAGAGATGATTTTTTTTATTTTAGAAATTTCTTGCTCATCAAAGGAGTCATCTGACTTTGCCGCTTCAACTAATAGCGTCGTAATCATAATGCCTTTTTCTTCATCACTAGCTGATTCGATATTTGTTTTGTTTTCCTTGAAATTTTTGAATATATTTAACATAGTAAATATATAGTGTAACTAGACTAAACTGTCAATTTACACTGTGCATATTAATTATTGACAACTTGTGGACAAAATATAAAATAAAATTTTAGTAATGAGTATATATTCATGAAATCTATTATTTATAGAATTAATAATAAAAATTTTTATATTTATAAAATAAATGCAGTTACTATCGCACTTTTCTTGCTTTTAAATTCGACAACTTATTCACAAGATAAAACTTATGTTGCTCCTGATGTTAATATTATTTCAGTAACTCCAGTACAGGGTTCTGGGCTGAGTATAGATAGAGTTCCAGGTAAAGTTCAAAGCATAAACAGAGATATAATTGGAAAAAAAAAAAATTTTTCTATAACTGAGACACTAAACAGAGAAGCATCTGGTATTTCCTTATTCAATTTAAATAGTTCACCAATGCAAAATGATATTAACTTTAGAGGTTATGTCAGTGGCCCTCTTCTAGGTACAGCTCAGTCAATTGCAGTGTATCAGAATGGTATGCGTGTAAATGAGTCGTTTGGTGAAGTTGTCCAATGGGACCTTGTTCCCGATTTTGCTATAAATAATATGCAAATTTTTACTGGTGGAGATCCTATTTTTGGTCAGAATGCTATTGGTGGTGCAATAACAATGGAGATGAAAAATGGATTCAATTTTGAAGGTGCCAACTTAACTACATCAGGTGGTAATTATGGCCGTACTAATGAAGTTTTAGAATATGGTAAACAATTCGGAGATGTGGGAGTTTATGTTGGTGCAAATTTTAATTATGATAGTGGTTGGAGAGAGCACTCTGAATCATACCTTAATACTATTTTTGGAGATGTAAGGTTTAGACCAAATGATGATACTGAACTTTTTATGAATTTTGGACAAGCATATACCGATTTAAGAGGTAATGGGGCTGTTCCATTAACTTTAATGGATATGGAAGGTAGAGATGCCGTTTATACATATCCTGATAACACACATAACAAAAATTATTATGCTAATTTTGGTGGCAATCATTTTGTAAACGATAAACTTTCAATCCAAGGTAATATTTACTATCGCCATATGGAAAGAAGAAATTACAATGGTGATGAATTTGAGGCAGGAGACTGTGGTCTAGGATATAACACAAGTAGAGGAACTGCGGATAATATTCTATGTTCGGAGCTAGAGGTAACAGGAGGTTCAGATGAACAATATCTAGATGTGTCAGGTGCACCAATTAACTATGCTTCATTAGGTTTAGAACTGGATGACGATGAAAATGAGATCGAAAGTATTGGCGCTATCAATAGGTCAAACACCAAACAAAACCAAATGGGATTAAATTTCCAGTCAACTTACGATTCTGATTTTTTAAATAAAAAAAATACACTTATTACCGGTTTAACTTATGAGTACTCTCATAATAGTTTTGCGTCATCGACAGAATTAGGAATTATTCAAACTGATAGAGGCGTTCAAGGTACAGGAGTTCTTTTAAGACAAGATTCGGAGGGAGAAAATATTTTTATAACAAATATTGAGGCTACTACACATAACGTAGCTCTGTATGGAAGTAATACTTATGATTTGGATGATATTACTTCCTTAAATCTCTCAGGTAGGTGGAATTGGGCTTCCCTAAAAATGGAAGATCAGTTCGGTACTGCGCTTGAAGGGCATCATTTCTTTAATAGATTTAACCCAGGTGTAGGAATAACAAGAAAATACGGTAATACTTCTGTGTACGCTTCTTACAAAGAGTCAAGTCGCACACCTTCTGTAGCAGAATTAGGTTGTGCTGATCCAGATCAACCATGTAGACTACCAAATTCATTTCAGGCAGATCCACCTCTTGATCAAGTGATTAACAGAAACTTTGAACTGGGTGCTAGGGGTAGTAACGGCGGGTATGATTTGTACGGTATGGATCACAGTATTCAGTGGAATGTCTCAGCTTTTGCCGGAAGAAACTATAATGATATAATATTCATCGGTGGTAATAGGGTGGGTACTGGTTATTTTAGAAACGTAGGAAACACTCAAAGAATGGGTACCGAATTAGGGTTAAATGGAAAGCTTGGAAATAAATGGACATGGTATGGGAATTATTCGTATGTGAGAGCTTCATTTGAGACTAACCAAAACATTTCAAGTGCAGGACATTCATCAAATCCATTTAAAGCAGATGGTTCTGGAGCTTATGGTGCATCAGGAGCAGGGGACACTAATGCGACAAATGATCAAGACACAGCTGAATCTGCAGAGGGATATCAGATTCAGGTTGGTCCAGGAGATGCAATACCTGGAATTTCTCCGCATGTTGGAAGAATAGGAATTGGGTTTTCTCCTACAGATGATTTCAGTTTTTTTGTAGATACAGAATATAATTCACAGCAATTTTATAGAGGTGATGAGAATAATTCAGAAGGTAAGCAAGTTGCTGGATATTTTTTATTAAACGCATCGGCTGAATTTAAGTTACCTTTAAGATCTGAAGCACCTTTTAGCACAGTTTTTTTTCTCGAGGGAAGAAACTTACTAGACACAAATTTCGAGTCTGGTGGAATTCTGGCTGAAAACGAAGTCGACGGAACAGGAGGTAGCGGCACTTTTGTTACACCTGGTCAACCACTGACTATTTTTGGGGGAATGCATCTGCGCTGGTAACTTTGTTATTGGTAAATAATTCAAAATTTAAAAAAATATCAACAATTTAAAATAAAACAAATATAGATCTTACAGATAAGCAATGATTAAAATAAAGTATAGCTTTCAATTCTAACCATATTATCAATTAATGTGGTGTTCGCAGATCCAAGTGATAATGCGGATCTAGATGATATTAAACTATATGATATTGTTAAAGTAGAACAATGTTTAGATCAGGCTTATGATAAAATTTCTGGACATGCTAGAAAGCTTGAATTCAAATTAGAAGAGGATGATCCGTTCTATGAATTTGATATAGAATCCTCTAAAGATGGATTTATTTATAACGTAGAGTGTAATGCAGAAGAGGGCCATATAACAGAAATTGAAAAAGAGGTTGATCAAAATAATCCTGTGTTCAAAAGTGGCGCAAAAATAAGTATAGATCAAGCTAGAGTCAAAACTCTATCTATTCATCCTGGAAAAGTTGTAAATGAAGAGAGGGAAATAGGAATGGATGGTTCTTTAACCTATGAGTTCGATATACAAACTAATGCTGGATATGAAATAAAAATTGATGTGGATGCTAAATCTGGAGAAATAGAGGAAGTAAGTTTCGAACTTTATGAAACTGGTATGGAAAAAGGGTGGTTAGTTTAAGAATTTTTCAACCTACTCTAGATAATTTAATTTTTAAAAACCTTATTTTATTTTTATGAGCCTAAGAATTAAAATAAAAGAAGGCTCATAATAATAAAATTTAATATGGTTTCTCTAAAGGTACTAGATCGAATAAATCTGCGTTGAGCCAGAGATGGCAGGCAACAGATGCAGCATAACCAATCAGAATTGCCCAGGACCATTTTAAATGTGCAAAAAATGTGTAAACTCCTCTTGCTTGACCCATTAATGCTACCCCAGCTGCAGACCCAATAGATAACAGTGATCCCCCAACACCAGCAGTTAATGTAATTAACAACCATTGACCCATATCCATAGATGGATGCGCCGTAAGTACAGCATATACAATAGGAATATTATCAATGATAGCAGATAGAAATCCTACGAGTATGTTTGCGTAAGTAGCA
>Ga0055584_100000127_pt1 | contig 71615 bp, 59 predicted proteins | sample OSDHelmetaG_FD_58716 | JGI IMG/M metagenome (GOLD analysis project Ga0055584, IMG submission 58716) | Pelagic marine sediment microbial communities from the LTER site Helgoland, North Sea, for post-phytoplankton bloom and carbon turnover... | ecosystem: Environmental > Aquatic > Marine >... | reverse complement strand
GATTCGGCGCGACTCTGTGCAGCCCGCGTTTCGAGTCAGTACCTCAAACCCCATCTCGACGTCGGTACCGGAGTCTTCCAGGACTCAACTTCCGACCGTGTTATGGGAGCCGACATTCGCTACATGCTGCCCGGTGAAGGCTGTCTCGAATGTTGCGGCGGATTGCGTCGTCATCATGATGCCGAATACGAGCTAAACCGGCGCCCGTCTGAACTCAGACGAGCTGGTCCAGCGTCATGGAGAGACGAGCGCGCTGGCTCACTGATCACACTGAACTCCGTTGCTGTCGGTGTAGCCCTGCAACTTTACGTCGACAGTCTTGCCGAACGGTTTGCAGGTAGCCGTTGGATGCGACTGGAATGGACTCCAGACGGTCAAGTGACGTCTCAGACATTGAGGCCTGATTTCATCGGAGACTGTACTACTTGTGGACGACTCGGTCTTGGTGACTTTGTGCCGATCAATCGGGGTGGTCAGTAACATGAACCTCGAATATTTCACTGCTGATTACGCGACAAGATTTCGTTCGGGCTGGCAAACTGCCTGTCTGGTAGAACCAAATGTATTTATGTGTATCACAAATAGCGTAGTGGTGAATTCCGTGCCGCAGGTCTATTTCCTACAGGGCGGTTTTCAGTCCGACTGTGATCGGGCGGGCCCGGGGCGGAAATTCGACACTTCGTCTGCCGTGTAAATGCGGGAACATCCGAATAGACTCTGAAGCAGCATGACATCGCGGGTAACGTTCTATATCGACTGAAGGCGCGAAACGTAGCCATGCAGGCTGCTCATTCACGCTTGCCGGACAATCCTCTTTGTTGATCAATCAATGATTTGGCACGGTAGTTGTTTCTGTAATCGACTTGTGGACCAGCTCTGAGAGAACACCGGTGATGAAGGTCGAGGGAAACATCGATGGCAAGACTGGAAGAAATTACTAAGGACGCGGCTGTACGTGGCATCCTGCCCGACGGAGTCGTCACGATCGTTGATGCCCAGTGGCACGGATCAGATGTCGTCGAGGCGATTTACAAAGAGGCTGGTGGTCGGACGGGCAGCGAACTGCTTTTTCGAGACCGTGAATCAACACTCGAGATCGTCGAGTCCGGCCGCCCCTGGAGTTTCACCGGGGACGGAGACCAGCTGCGGCTTGTTTCTGAGGCGTATCGAATCCAGCTTGCTTATCTGTTTGACCCGGTGCTGGCCGTCCATACGTCTCTGGTCGATCCGCTTCCGCACCAGATCACGGCCGTCTATGAGGAGATGCTGACCCGCCAGCCGCTGCGATATCTGCTCGCCGACGACCCCGGGGCCGGCAAGACGATTATGGCAGGGTTGCTGATTAAAGAGTTGATTGTTCGCGGCGATGTCCGGCGCTGCATGATCGTGGCCCCCGGTAATCTGGTCGAGCAGTGGCAGGACGAACTGAGCGACAAGTTCCAGTTGCCGTTCGAAATTATGACCAACGACAAGTTCGAGTCTGCTCGAACCGGGAACTGGTTTCAGGAAAACCCGCTCGCCATCTGCCGGCTGGACAAACTCAGCCGAAACGAGTCCGTTCAGGAGAAGCTGGGAGCGACGGACTGGGATCTCGTCGTCGTTGACGAAGCTCACAAGATGTCTGCTTCGTACTTCCGCGACGAACGGAAAGAGACGAAGCGGTACAAGCTCGGCCGCTACCTCTCTGGTTTGACCCGTCATTTTCTGCTGATGACCGCCACGCCTCACAATGGCAAAGAAGAAGACTTTCAGCTCTTTCTCGCTCTGCTGGACGGCGATCGGTTTGAGGGAAAGTTCCGCGAGGGCGTTCACGTCGCCGACACGTCAGATGTCATGCGTCGCATGGTCAAAGAGCAGCTCGTCAAATTCGACCAAACGCCGCTATTCCCGGAACGCCGGGCCTACGCCGTCTGTTACCAGCTCTCGGATGACGAGGAAGCTCTTTACAAAGCCGTCACCGACTATGTTCGTGAGGAATTCAACCGGGCGGAAGCTCTCCAGAATGACGGCCGCCGCGGAACGGTCGGATTTGCGCTCACTGTCCTGCAGCGACGGCTGGCGTCATCGCCCGAGGCGATCTACCAGTCGCTTCGCCGACGTCGCGAACGTCTGGAAAAGCGAGTTCGCGAAGAGAAACTGATGAAGCGCGGCGCGTCCGCTCTGCTGGGGCTGGAATCCGAGCTGCCTGCCCTGCAGGACGATGATGACATTTCGGACTTTGAGGACTCGCCGGGCGACGAGTTCGAGGACGAAGAGGAAGCCATCGTCGATCAGGCCACGGCAGCCCAGACAATTGCCGAGCTGGAGCTGGAAGTGCAAAGCGTCGCGCGGCTGGAGCAACTGGCTCAGCAGGTACGTCGGAGCGGATCGGACCGGAAGTGGGAAGAACTTTCGGCGTTGCTGCAGGATGACGAGCACATGTTCGATGCTCACGGAGCCCGTCGGAAACTGGTGATCTTCACGGAGCATCGTGACACGCTGAAGTATCTGACGGAACGGATTCGGACGCTGCTTGGACGGCACGAGGCTGTCGTCACGATCGTCGGTGGCATGCTTCGCGAAGAACGCCGGAAGATGCAGGAGAAGTTTACTCAGGACAAGGACACGGTGGTTCTGCTTGCGACCGACGCAGCTGGCGAGGGTATCAACCTGCAGCGAGCCCATTTGATGGTCAACTACGACCTGCCGTGGAACCCGAATCGGCTGGAGCAGCGGTTTGGGCGTATCCATCGAATCGGCCAGACCGAGGTCTGCCATCTGTGGAACCTGATCGCCTCCGAAACCCGGGAAGGCGATGTCTTCCGCCGACTGCTGGAGAAACTCGAGGTCGAGCGGGAATCACTTGGCGGGGCGGTCTTCGATGTGCTTGGTCGTTCGATCGAGGGGCGGGAACTGCGGCAACTGCTGGTCGAAGCGATCCGCTACGGAGATCGTCCGGACGTTCGCGAGCGACTGTTTCAAAAGGTCGACACGGCACTCGATCATGACCGACTGCAGGAATTGATCGAGGATCAGGCTCTGGCTGATCACGCGATGGACTCGTCGCGTATCCAGCAGATTCGCTGCGACATGGAGCGTGCGAATGCACGACGCCTGCAGCCACACTTCATCTCAACGTTCTTTCGCGACGCATTCCTGCAGCTTGGCGGCCGCATGACGGAACGGGAGACCAAGCGGTTTGAGATCACACGCGTTCCCGCAGCGATCCGCAACCGCGATCGAATCATCGGCACCCGTGAAACTGTCCTGCCGGCCTACGAGCGAGTCACTTTTGACAAGCACCTGATTCACGTGCCCGGCAAGCCGCAGGCCGTCTTTATCTGTCCCGGGCATCCGTTGCTCGATTCCGTGATCGACCTGATTCTGGAACGGCATCGAGACCTGCTCAGGCAGGGGGCCATCCTTGTCGATGAGGAAGACGATGGCGAGGACCTGCGTGCCCTGCTGTATCTTGAGCATTCGATTCAGGACGCTCGAACGAATCCGGATGGCAGTCGGCGAGTCGTCAGCCGGCAGATGCAGTTTGTCTCGATCGACAGCGGCGGCAAGGTGCGTAACTGTGGCTACGCCCCTTATCTCGACTGCCGCGCGGCCACAGAGTCCGAAATGGACCTTGTTGAGTCCCGGCTGGATGAGCCCTGGCTGACGCGGGGACTGGAACAGCGGGCCGTCTCGCACGCTATTTCCGAGCTGGTGCCACGCCATTTTCAGGAGATTCGTTCCCGCAAAGAGAAGATGCTCGACAAGACGCTGGCTGCGGTGCGGGATCGATTGACGAAGGAAATCTCGCACTGGGATCACCGGGCTCAGGTGCTGAAGGCGCAGGAAGAAGCTGGAAAAAAGCCGCGTTTGAATTCATCCAAAGCTCAGTCGCGAGCGGATGAACTGGATACCCGGTTGCAGAAGCGGATCACCGAGCTGGAGCAGGAACGAAAGCTGTCGCCGCTGCCTCCCATTGTCATCGGCGGAGCGCTCGTCGTTCCGGCGGGGCTACTCCGGAAGCTGGGCGGAGGCAGCACGACCGCCGCGATCGTCGGGCCGAAGGACACGAAGCGGGTTGAGATGCTGGCCATGCAGGCTGTTACTGAGGCCGAGCGACGGTTGGGGCATCAGCCACGCGATGTCAGTGCTGACAAATGCGGGTACGACATCGAATCCGTGCACGGTGAAACCGGCCACCTGCGGTTTCTGGAAGTCAAAGGCCGTATTGCGGGAGCCGACACCGTCACCGTCACAAGGAATGAAGTCGTGACGGGCATTAACTCAGCTGAGAACTACATCCTGGCCATCGTGCAGGTGGAAGACGATCAGGCAGCGGAGCCGGTCTATGTCACTTCGCCGTTTCAGGCTGAGCCGGACTTTGGCGTCACCAGCCAGAACTACAAACTGAAAGAACTGCTGGAGCGGGGGCAGTCGCCTCAATGAATATCCCAAACATTTGAGGACTCGTGACATTAAAGACAGGAACCTTGCAGATGGGCCAGAGGCAATTATTCGACGAAAGCGATTTATCGAATCCTGACGATGACAAGTCGCTGGTCGATGAACTGTTTACACGAGCGGGGAAATATCGAAATGCGAAAGACTACAATGATCTAATCCAGTTTCTATGCAAATTCAAACGCTATTCGCCTTTCAACGGCATGCTGGTCCACATTCAGAAATCGGGTTCTACGTACGTCGCCCGTCCCGACGTTTGGCTGAACAAGTACGAGCGAGTCATCACACCTGACGCCCAGCCATTGATGATGCTTCGTCCGGGGGGGCCTGTGATGTTTGTGTTTGACGTGTCGGATACCGAGCCTGCGTCAGAATCAAGCAAGGAATTACCTGAGGAAGTGACGGCACCATTTGCCACAAAAGGTAAAGGCGATGAGGGCGGTCGGCTTGAGCGTACAATTAGGAATGCAGTTAGAGATGGCGTCAGGGTGACTCGGCGTCCCCTCGGGTCGCAGCAGGCTGGTGCGATCGGACCAACTCGGACGAAAACCGTTAGACTGAAATTCGAAACCTCTAAAAAGACGCATCACATTCCATTGCGATACGACATGAAGCTGAACAGTAAGCAGGACAGTAACACGCAATATGGAACCCTGGTCCATGAACTGGCTCATCTGTATTGCGGGCACATCGGGTCGCCACATGAAAAGTGGTGGAGGTCTCGACAGGGCCTTGATCAGACTACTGAGGAATTTGAGGCCGAGACTGTTGCGCACCTTGTTTGTAGTCGCCTCGATATTGACCTTGGATCAGACAGTTACCTCAGTGGGTATCTCAAAGATAATCGCGACATCCCAGAGATAAGCCTCGACACAGTGCTGACGACAGCTCGGCTTATCGAGGAGATGGGACGAGCGAAACTTTCACCACGCAAACGCTGATCGCTGACAGGACACCGAATGAGCACGTATCGCAAGAAACTGATTGAGGTCGCGTTGCCGCTGGAGGCCATTAATGTGGCTTCGGCGCGGGAGAAGTCCATTCGGCATGGGCATCCTTCGACGCTGCATTTGTGGTGGGCTCGGCGGCCGTTGGCGGCTTGTCGGGCGGTGCTGTTTTCGTCGCTGGTCAATGACCCGGGCGACGATCCTATGCACAGTATTGATCCGGAGATTGAAGCCACCGAGCGGGCGAATCTGTTTAATCTGATCGAAGACCTGGTCCAGTGGGAGAACAGCAACAATCCCACGGTCATCAACAAGGCTCGGCTGGAGATTGCTCGCAGCATCGCGGCCAATAAGGTGGCGGACGGGGAACTACAGGACGACACGCCGCTGGTGGCGAATGCTCCGGAACTGCCGGAGGAACAGGCGAAGTATCTGCCGGCTCCACCGCCGGAATACACGGCGAAAGACGTGCGGTGGAAGATGCCGGGATTGAAGCCCCAGCAGGTGAACCACTTTCTGGCGCATTACGCGCCACCAGTGCTTGATCCGTTTGCGGGCGGCGGCAGCATCCCGCTGGAGACCCAGCGACTGGGTCTGCGGGCCTACGCCAGTGATCTGAACCCGGTGCCGGTGCTGATTAACAAGGCGTTGATCGAGATACCGCCCCGGTTTGCCGGTCAGCCGCCGGTCAACCCCGAAGCACAGCAAGGCAAGTTGGCCACCAGGGTTTACCGAGGAGCCGAAGGGCTGGCCGAAGACGTGCGTTACTACGGCAAGTGGATGCGGGACGAGGCGGAGAAGCGCATCGGGCATCTGTATCCCAAGGTCAAAGTCACGCAGCAAATGGTGGACGACGGACGGCCCGATTTGGAGCCGTATGTCGGGCAGGAGTTGACCGTCATCGCCTGGCTCTGGGCAAGAACGGTGAAGTCGCCAGATCCGGTTGCAGAAGGGCAACGAACTCCACTTCTACGTTCATTCTGGCTCACGAAAAAGAAAGGGAAGGAAGCCTTCGTTCGGCCGATTGTAGGGAAAGACAAGAAGTCGCTTGAATTCCGAGTCGAGCGGGGCAATCCGGAAGACGGATTCGATCCTGCAAAGGGTACGGTAGCACGCTCTGGTGCAAGATGCCTGCTTACTGAAAGCCCATTTACCCTTGACCACATTCGAGACGAGGGCGTCGCCGGACAACTGGGCGAGTCTCTTTTCGCAATCGTCTGTGAGGGGAATCGAGAGAGAGTTTACTTGTCTCCATCATGCGTCGATGTCGAGCTTGAGCCGAGTAAACCGTTAAACGACTATCCTAACACCGATTTACCAGACAAGGCCCTTGGTTTTCGTGTTCAGCGGTATGGAGTGACTCAACATCGTCAACTCTATTCCCAGCGGCAGCTACATGCGATGAACTCGTTCTGCGCTGCACTTGACGAAACGATAAAATTCGCAGCGAAACACTGCGACAATTCCGATTATCTGAAAGCATTAAAGACCTACTTAGCGTTCGGGATTTCAAAGACAGCTAATCGTTGCAACTCGTTCTCGCCGTGGATGCCGTCCGTCCAATGTCCAGGTCATTTGTTTTCGCGGCACGCAATTTCGATGTGCTGGGACTTCGCTGAAGCAAATGTCGTAAATGGGCCAAGTGGATCGCTTGAAAGCATGCTTGACAATACGATCGCGGGACTTGAGGCAATTGGCGATTTGAATGTGGTGTCTGGAAACGCTCAACAAGCGGATGCAACGTCTGAGTACACGTCACCAACGCCTCCTGTCATCTCCTGCGACCCTCCATACTACGACAACATTGGCTATGCCGACCTAAGCGACTTCTTTTACGTCTGGCTTAGAAGAATGTTGGGGCAAGAATACGGCAATTTGCTCTCAACAATGCTCACTCCTAAGTCGACCGAAATGATTGCAAATCCATTTCGACATGAAGACGACCGCAATGCTGCCAACACGTTTTTCGAGGATGGATTGCGGCGAGCATTTCACCAAATGCGAAACGGTGCTAACTCGGAAGCGCCAGTCACGATCTTCTACGCATTCAAACAATCAGAAAGCTCAGGCGATGGGGCAACTTCCTCAACTGGATGGGAAACTATGCTTGCTGGATTGATCGAAAGCGGGTGTTCAATTGTTGGAACTTGGCCGATGCGAAGTGAGCGAGAAGCTCGAACTAGAAATCTAGACAGCAACGCCTTGGCTTCGTCGATCGTATTGGTTTGCCGTTCGAGACCTTCTGACGCTTCGATGGTAACACGTCGAGACTTTGCGAACGCTTTGCGGAAAGAGTTACCCGAAGCGATCAAACACCTGCAATCGGGCAACGTGGCTCCGGTGGACCTGGCTCAGGCTTCGATCGGGCCGGGGATGGCCGTGTTCAGCCGCTACAGCAAGGTCGTCAACGCCGACGGCTCACCGATGTCCGTCCGCGAGGCGCTGCAGCTGATCAATCAGGTCCTGGACGAGTCGCTCGTCGAGCAGGAATCCGATTTTGACGCCGAAACGCGGTTCGCCCTCCGCTGGTTCGAGCAGTACGGCATGACCGAAGGCCCCTTCGGCGATGCCGAAACCCTTTCGAAGGCCATGGCCGTCAGCGTCTCCGGCGTCGTCGAAGCCGGTATCGCCAAATCCGGAGCCGGCAAAGTCAGCCTGCTACAACGCGACGAAATGGACGCCGGCTGGGACCCGACCACGGACTCGCGACTGACAATGTGGGAAGTCGCGCAGCATCTGATCCGCAAACTGGAAAGCGACGGCGAATCCGGTGCCGGAGCCTTACTGGCCCGCGTCGGCAGCGCCAACGGCGAAATCGCCCGCGAACTGGCCTACCGCCTGTACCAGACCTGCGAAAAGAAAAAACTGGCCGACCAGGCCCGCAGCTACAACGGCCTGGTCGTGAGCTGGCCGGAAATCACCCGACTCGCCCGCGAAGCACCAAAGGCAGAGACTCAAACAGAACTCTTCGAATAGACATATCAGGGATTGACCCGTCATGGCAAAGAGCAACAAAGACCGCGTAGGCACCGCGCTGGACCTGTTCGTCGAAGGCATGCAGCCCTTCGTCGAACGGGAAATGAAAGCCCGTCACAAAGATGAGTGGCAGGAGAAGATCCGCGAGGTCCTGCGGAGCAACAAATCCACTGCCGAGAAGGCCAGTCGGGCTCAGATCCCCTGGGACGCACCGCTGATCGTCAACGTCATCAACAGCGAATGGCAGTACCTGTTCCGCAACAAGCTGGGCAAAGCCGAACGCGGCATGCTGCACGAGCTGTCCGAAATCCGAAACCGATGGGCTCACCAGGAAGCCTTCAGCACGGACGACACCTGGCGGGCTCTGGATACGATCCACCGCCTGCTGTCATCCATCTCGGCCGGCGACGAAGCCGCGCAGGTGGATCGCCTGAAGGCGGACACTCAACACACACGCTCCCGCGAACTGGCTCGTCAGGAAACGCGACGGGCTCAGAAGGAAGCCCTTGCCGGGACACCCACCGGCGGACTGCGTCCCTGGCGCGACGTCGTGACGCCTCACCCCGATGTCGCCAGCGGCCGGTTCGCTCAGGCCGAGTTCGCCGCCGACCTCGCGCAAGTCATCCGCGGCGACGCCACCGACGAGTACGGCAATCCCAAAGAGTTCTTTCGCCGCACGTTCATCACCGACGGCTTACGTGGACTGCTGCTGGGGGCGATTAATCGTCTGACCGGAAACGGCAGTGACCCAGTCATCGAACTGCAGACCAACTTCGGTGGCGGAAAAACACACTCGATGCTGGCGCTGTATCACCTGGTGTCTGGAACCAGCGCGGCCGATCTGCCGGGCATCGATGTTCTGCTGAGTGAAACCGAAGCCACCGAGCTGCCGAAAGCCAAACGTGCCGTATTGGTGGGCACGGCGCTCTCGGCCGGTCAGGCTCACAAGAAACCGGACGGAACTGTCGTTCATACGCTGTGGGGTGAAATGGCCTGGCAACTGCTCGGCAAGAAAGGGTACGCCATCGTCGCGGACTCGGACAAAAACGGCACGAGTCCGGGCTCAGACATCCTCAGCGAGCTGTTCGCCAAAGCCGGACCAACGCTGATCCTGATCGACGAATGGGTCGCCTACATCCGTCAGACATACGAGACGCCTGACCTGCCCGGCGGCAGTTTCGACTCCAACCTCACCTTCGCTCAGTCGCTGACAGAGGCCGCCAAGTCTCCAAACGTGCTGGTCGTGGCGTCGCTGCCTCAGTCGCGGATTGAGGTCGGTGGCGAGGGCGGCCAGAAGGCACTCGACATTCTGGAGAACACGTTCACCCGCGTGAAATCGAGCTGGCGGCCCGCCAGTCAGGAAGAGAGCTACGAGATCGTTCGACGGCGATTGTTTGAATCGATCGAACCAGACAACCTCGCCTCGCGGGACGCGGTGATCGATGCCTACATGCAGCTCTACAAGAAGCAGGAAGCCGAATTCCCGTCCGGCTGCCGCGACGGCGACTACCGCCGCAAAGTCGAGCTGGCCTATCCGGTTCACCCAGAGCTGTTCGAACGACTCTATACCGACTGGGCCTCGCTGGAAGAATTCCAGAGAACTCGTGGCGTGCTGCGTCTGATGGCCACAGTGATCTACTCGCTGTGGGAAGGCGATGACAAATCTCTGATGATCATGCCGGCCATGATTCCGATGGACGATTCCGCAATCCTCAGCGAGATCACCACCAAGTCCGGCCTGTCGCCCGCATGGACCACGGTCATCGAAACCGACGTGGATGGCAACGATTCGCTGTCACGACGCATCGACCGCGACAACCCCAACCTCGGCCGTCTGTCTGCTTGCCGCCGCGTGGCACGTACGATCTATGTCGGCTCGGCCCCCATCGCGGACACGGCGCGCAAAGGCGTCGACGATCGCCGCATCAAGCTGGGCTGCGTTCAACCAGGAGAAGGCGTGGCCGTCTTTGGCGATGCCCTCCGGCGGCTCACCGATCAGGCGACACACCTGTATGTCGATGGCAGCCGCTACTGGTATTCGACTCAGCCCAGCGTCACGCGAGTCGCTCAGGACCGGGCCGCGGAACAGACTGATGACGATGTGCTGGAAGAGATCCGCAATCGCCTGGCAGCCGAGCAGAAGCACGCCGGCGACTTCGAGAGGGTTCACGCCTGCCCGGACTCCGGAGCCGACGTCCCAGACGAAACCGAAGGACGCCTCGTGATTCTGAAACCGGAATCGCCCCACGTGAACAAGAACGAAGACAGTCTCGCCCTGCAGGCTGCTCAGGCCATTCTTGAACAGCGCGGCAGCAGCCCTCGTATCAACCGCAATACTCTGGTGTTTGCGGCCGCCGATCGGACGAGGCTTACAGACCTCGAAGACGCTGTTCGCAAGTACCTGGCGTGGAAGTCGATTTACAACGACCGCACGTCACTCAACCTCGACCCATTCCAGACGAATCAGGCCAAGACCAAGTTTGAGGAATCCGACGGAACCGTGCAGGCACGAATTCCGGAAACCTATCAGTGGCTACTGGTCCCGACTCAACCGGAGCCGACTCAGCCCGTCCAGTGGCAGACATTCAAAGCCACCGGCGCCGATCGACTTCCTGTACGAGCCTCAAAGAAACTCGTCAGCGAGGAGTTGTTCGTTACCGAGTACGCCGGCGTGCGTCTGCGCATGGACCTTGACCGCGTCCCGCTGTGGCGAGGCAACCACGTTGGAGTCAAACAGCTCTGCGAGGACATGGCCCAGTATCTGTACCTGCCTCGATTCAAGAACCAGCGGGCGATCATCCAGTCGATGATCGACGGCGTGAGTTCGCTGACATGGAGCGAAGACACCTTCGCCGTCGCTGATGCCTTCGACCCTGATCGAAACCGCTACCGAGGTCTGCGCTATTCAACGAATGCCAACATCATCGCCGACGGAAGTACTGTTCTGGTCAAGCCCGACATCGCTTCAGCGCAGATCGGGACCGATGAAACCGCACCGTGGCCAGGCGGAGGCTCCGGAAAGCCCTCTGGCGGTACGACGCCCGGAGGTTCGGAACCGACCGAAGATGGTGAGTCTCAGGATGCGGAAGAAGTCGACACGAAACCTCGCCGCTTCTTCGGTGCGATCCCCCTCGATGCCAGTCGACTGGGTCGTGATGCCGGGCGTGTGGCCGAGGAAGTACTCAGTCATCTGACTGGACTTCCCGGTGCCAGTGCCAACGTGACGATGGAAATCCAGATCGAGATTCCAGAGGGCGTTCCCGATAACGTCGTGCGGACTGTCATGGAGAATTGCCGCACATTGAAATTCTCGACTCAGGACTTCGAATCAGACTGAGCATTGCGCGACCACTGTTAGACAAGCAGATCATGGCTTGCCGCGATGCGGAGGCTGACTTCCCCCAGCTCGATGTTATGCACACCCGGAAGATGCTGGCTTCCTGAGATTTGCTCTCCATCGACGAGAGTGCCGACCGTACTTTCGAGGTCATAGAGCCAGACATCATCCGAGCGGTTGACGACGACGCAGTGACGGCGACTGACTCCCCTGGAATCGAGTGTCACGTCATTCGAATCCAGCCAGCCGATGGTAATAATGGGTTGAGAGAAATCTTCTCGGTGTCCGTCTGGCAGATAGACGGACACAATATTCGATTTGCCTCTCGGCTCATCGAGCCCGAACCGGTATTCCTGAAAGAGCAACTTGGACTTCAGTGGCGGCTGCGACTGATCGCTGAGCCGGAGTGCTCCGCAGAACACTTCCAGGTTGTAAGCGAAGAACGGATTACTGCGGTCAGCCCGTTCAAGTTCATCCAGTTCGTCGCTGGTCACTGCACCATCCAGAATACGCAGTACAAACAGGTTGTTTGATAAGCAGACGCTGGGCGATTCATCCTTAAGCGACTCGGCCAGTTCGATGCCCGCCTCAAGCCGATCAGTCAGGTAGTAGCACTTCAGCAACAGGTTGTATGCTTCAAAGTCTGACGCGTTTCGCTGGAGATGATCCGTCAACAGCGAGATGGCTCTGGGAATCCTGCCTCGCTGCAGGCTGATTTCAGCGAGTTCTTTCTGCACAGGCGTGCGAGGACTGACTCGCATCGCCTTGCGGAAGTATTCGAAAGCACTGTCAGTCTGGCGTACCAGTAGCTTGCAGCGTCCCGCGGCCATCAAGGCAGAGACACAGTCTGGGCTATAGTCGAGAGCGTATCTGATATGCTCCTCCGCCTTTCGCCAGCGACCTCTGCGCATTTGAGCTTCGGCCTTGCCTGCAAGTTTATCTGCCTGGATCCGCTTCAAATCGATGATGAACGGGACGTGCTGTGCGCGAATGGCCTGCGCAAGATCTGCGATCGACTGAAATCGCAATTCGGGAGTGGGGTGCGTTGCCTTGAGCAGAACATCCTGCGTCCACTGAGAAAGACTGGCGGGAACGAAGTCGTGTCTGATTCGAGCCTCGACCGCGTCTTCTCTCGAAACTCCAAAGAACGGGTGCTCGCCGGTAAGCATCTGGATCAGCGTGAGGCCAAATGCGTAGACGTCGATGCGCGGATCCATTTGAGAAACCGGCTCGTGAAGGAAGGCTTCCGGTGGTAGAAATGCCAACGTTCCCGCGTGCGTATTCGCCACGCCGAAATCGCTAAGCTTGATGGTTCCATCAGCCGCAAACAGAACGTTCTGCGGCTTGATGTCGTGGTGCACGATTCCTCTGCCATGAACATGGGAAAGTGCACCGCACAGCTGTAACGCCCACTCGAAGACTTGCCGCTCCGGGAACGACCCTGCTTTTGCCAGATGCTCGTCAAGACTGCCTTTCGAGCAATACTCCATCACAAGGTGAAGGTGGCCATCCTCAAAAAAATGATGGTGAAAGCTCACGACGTGAGGATGGCTGACCTTTGCGAGTTGCTGCATCTCCCAGACCAGATCGCTCTGGTCATCTTCGTCGTCCGCGCGGTGAAGCACCTTAATGGCGACATGCCGCCCAGGAATGGCCGCGTCATCTGCAAGAAAGACTTCTCCAAACCCACCGGCGCCAAGCCGCTTTGTTACCAAATATTTGCCATCAAGCCTGTCACCAATCGATGCCACACCTCGACCCCTACTTGTGAATCAGTTCCTGCAAGGCCGATTTTGCTGCATGCTCGATCGTTGCGTGCCTCTATAAGTGTGTGGTCATTGTTTCACTGCTACAGGCGAATGCACAAGCATACGCAGTCCTGAACGAATCAGCGACGCTGTTTCCATTGTGACTTGTCTATTCCCAGTCGCGTCAGTTGTGCGTCGAGCGTCTGATAGTTTGTGATCCCAAGCAGAGCAGCGGCTTTTACCAGCACTCCGTCTGCGTCATCCATTGCCCGGATCAGCAACTGGCGCTGGATGTTCTCAAGGTATTTCTCACTCGAAAAGTCTCCGCCAAGCGAGACATTCAACAGCTGCGAGAATTCCGAACTTTCCTGTTCGGATGCTGATGCGGCCAGGTCGCGTGGTTTGATTTCAGTGCCGTCGCACATCACGGCAGCCTGGACCAGGACACTGTGCAATTGCCGGACATTGCCGTTCCACGGGTGTCGCTTCACGTAGGACAGCGCGGTTTTTGAGAGTTGTCGTGGCTGATAGCCCGGTTCGGTTTCCGCAAACTCGCGATTGATCTGATCGAGAAGACTCTGCGTCAAAAGGGGGACGTCGGATCGACGCTCACGAAGAGGTGGCAGCCGCAGCGAAATCACAGCGAGACGGTAGTAAAGATCCTCACGAAACCGGTTGGCGCGAATGTCAGCCAGCAGGTCGCGGTTCGTTGCAGCAACGACTCGCACATTGCTCGTTCTTTCACGCGTTTCCCCGAGCCGCTGAAACACGCGGTGACATGGCCCTTTGCCGGGCGGCGGCTGGAGCGCACGTAACAGTTTTGCCTGCATCTCTGGCCCGCACTCACCAAGCTCATCCAGAAACAGTGTCCCGCCGTCAGCCGTTTCGAATGCACCAGCCCTGGGCTTATCGGCACCAGTGAATGCTCCCTTGGCGTGGCCGAACAATTCCGACTCCAGCAGGTCTTTCGGCATCGCAGCGCAATTAATTGCGATGAATGGACCATCATTACGGTGGCTCGCTGCATGAATCGCCCGCGCAAACATCTCCTTGCCGGTACCCGTCTCTCCAAGAATCAAGACAGGGACGTCACGAATTGCAGCCTTTTGAGCCCTTCCAACTGCAAGACGGATGGCCTGGCTCCCTCCAACGATGGACTCAAATCCTTCAACTTCTTGAGGGCTCTGCGCGGCAAGGTGCTGGAGACTCTGGTCCGGTCGCATCAGAAGTTCCGGCACGAAATCAACGACAAGATCGAAGGGGATCGTCGTCTCCCAAGCACGGCCGTCGTACGACTGATAAAATGTCGCCGGGTAGCGACTCTTGCCGAGCAGCACCCAGATCGCCGTCATGGCCGGCGTGCCAGGGCTGAGGTGGATGCAGAGTTCTTTCGATCCTTTGCCGCGGGTGATCTCAGCCAGCGTCGTCTCCGCCGCAGCAAAGATCGCTGAATAGTCCGTCGGATTTTCAACGGTGACTTCGTGGACAGCCGCCTCCACTCCCAGCCATTTGACGAATGCCTTCGTCGTGGCTGCAGGATGGCCGTTGCTCAGTAGGTGTACTTCGTCAAAAAGCTCTTGTTGCACCAGCGTCCGAATGGGGCCGTTCTGTTTCCCGGCAGGAAGAGAGCGACTGATCCGCTTCAGCAGGGCAGCCTGCTGCCCTGCCGGCAAGTCGGCAGCAAGGCCGAGCAAGTCATTGTGCCCGATCCATGCGACCAGAATTCGCTTGCTTTTCATTGCATATCTCCATTTGTTCAAATCACAAACCTAACTGTACCCCAGACAGAGAAGAGTGAGTACTGACCAGGAAAGAATCCTTTTAAAAAGAGTACAACTCCAATTACAGACAGCAATTGCAACTCAACCGTACATCGAAGATTCCGCATTGGCACATCGTCTGCTTTAGAGAGGTTTCGTCGCCCTTAACACCCCATTTCAGCTGGAGCACTCAGATGATCGACACGCAGAACCCCCTCAATGGTCAATCCGCCCGAACGATTCAGCTGCACCTGACGGTGGCCGACCCTGACATTATTTGCGAGTTGATGAAGCACCCCGAGGGTGAGGCCCGTGACCTGTTTGCACTGTCGTCGCTCCGGCTTGGAGTTCTCGCCCTGCGACAGGCGACTGGCACGGTTGACGCTGACTCTGTACGTCTCGAAGGCGAGCGGCTGATGAACTCGGTCAAGTCTGCTCTGACCGAGCACGCGGACACGACACTTCGCGGCGTGTCGAACTCACTCCAGAAGTACTTCGACGCCACTGACGGCGAGCTGCCGCAGCGTATCAACCGGCTCGTTTCTCGTGACGGCGAACTGGAACAATTGCTGGCTCGACACGTCGGTGATGACGGTTCAACACTTGCTGGAACATTGAAACAGCACATCGGCTCAGACAGTCCCCTCTTGAAGATGCTGTCTCCGGAGCAGAGCAATGGTGTCCTTGCTCTGCTTGGAGAGACAGTCGAGACCTCGCTGAAGGGACACCGAAAGGTGATCCTAGGTCAGTTCTCACTGGACGACAAAGAGTCGGCGCTTTCGCGGCTCGTTGAAGAACTGACTGGCGAGAACGGACGGCTTCGCAAGGAACTTGCTGAAGACGTCGATGCCGTTCGGCAAGAGTTCTCGCTCGACAACGAAGACGGCGCTCTCTCGCGACTTGTTACACGCGTCGAAGCGGCAAACGACACCATCATGAAAGAGTTCTCACGCGACAACGAGAACTCAGCAATCAACCGGATGTCGAATCTGCTGGAGCAAATGCATTCATCAATTCGTGACAGTCTCAGTCTCGACCGTGAGGACTCACCCCTGTCGCGACTGAGAAATGAGCTGCGAAAAACCATCGACGCGATGGCTGAGTCGAATACGAATTTTCAGTCGGATGTGCGTGCCTCACTTGAGGCACTCAATGCAAAGCGGGAAGAAGCAGGACGGTCCACACGCCATGGGCTCGAGTTCGAGGATTCGCTGGGCGAATTTCTGCAAATCGAATCCCGTCGGCTGAACGACATCTTTGTCGATACCACAGACTCCGCCGGAACGATCTCCCGCTGCAAAGTGGGAGACCATGTCCAGGAGCTGGGGCCGGAGTCAGCGGCTCCGGGCGGACGTATTGTCTTCGAAGCAAAGGGCAACAAGAGCTACGGAGTTTCCAAGGCGCTGAAGGAGCTTCAAACAGCAAGAGAAAACCGGGAAGCCACAGTAGGCGTCATGGTTTTCACGCCGGATGCTGCTCCAGAGGGGCTTGAGGTCATCAATCGATGGGGAGATGACATCATCGTCGTCTGGGACGCAGAGAGTCCAGAGCATGACGTATTTCTCAAGGCTGCGATCTCACTCGCTCGCGCCATGGTCGTCGCAGACCGCCGTGCGAAAGACAGCTCTGCCGCCGACTTTGCGGAGATGGACCAGGCAGTGAATACCATCCTGCGAGACGCTGAATCGCTGGGAGACATCATTAAATTTGCTACGACGGTCAGAAGCAGCAGCGAGAAGATCGTGAAGAAAGCCGAGCGACTGAAATCCGGACTAGATACTCAGATCGAGCGATTGCAGCAGCACCTGGCAAACGCGTCAGCCTCTGAATGATTCGGACAGTAGCACAGTAACCCACATTTTTCAGAACCCCCAAAGGAGACACGAACATGGCTCAGCTCATCGAAATCGAGAACATCTGGTCGGGACCGCAGTTCTGCTGCCCAGTCTGCGGAAAGGAAGTCTACAGCGTAAACGGCGAGGGCACGTCCAAGCCTTGCGATCACTTACTGTTCTCTTGGATTGACGTGGTTGGCGAGTACGAAAACAGCAGCATCGAGACAAAGAAAACCCTGAAGCTACTGTCGGACGAAGACGGGTACGAACCTTCGCCATGCGAAGACGAATTCCTAAACGCGATGCCGGAAAACGCCGTGCTGTTTGCCTTCACTGAGCATGGTTTTGCATGTGGCCCCGTCAGCACGACCGTAATCCACGGAATCCAATTCCCGCTCAGGGAATCAACATGAATCTACGCCAGCCCCGATTGCGGGGCGCCAAGCAACTCAGTCTCACCTTGCCCATCGGGCATTGCTGTACCGAGCACAGGTGGTTGGCAGGCTAAGTCTAATCCGGTTTTGGCGGCAGTCTTTCCGCGGCTTACGCAGGCAGGTTTTGCATACAGTTGATCTCTTCCTTATCTGTCAGCTTCATAGCAAAACTGATCCGAAGTGTATATCTTGGCATCGAACATCTTTGATGCAATATGGCTGGGGCATGACGTAAACAGACACCGTGTTTGTTTCGTCTGAGGAATACCTATCGGCAGGAGGCACGAGAGATGTCTGTGACTTCGAATCACTCAAAGATCACCGAGAAACTTGCACAGGCTTTTCGTGAGAATGAATTTGACATCGCTGGGCTTGCCGGCCTGCCAGATGACCCTCTCATCCTTGATGATTGTCTCCGACTGCTTTTCGAAGTTGTCAACCGTGATAAGGATGAGTCAAAGGCAACAGATCTTGATTTAGCTAAAGCGCTGCACGCGTTTTTGAGCGTTGCGCAAAAGGACTATGCGACAGACGGGTGGAGCGAATTCTGGCCATTCCTTTTTGAGCACATTCGAACGGCCCGCTACGCGCCAAACAGCCGGTGCCCCAAGAGCGTGCCAGGCGGCCCGCAGAAGCAACGCTTGCTCGGGTCTTGGGCGCGACATGCTCTTGATGCATTCGACTACACAATACCACGGACTCGTCAGAGCAACATTGGCCCAATCGTCTACCACTGCGGTCTCCCAAACGTCGCAATTAATCCTCTCATTGGAGTACTTGCGAAAGGTTTTGACGTTCATGGCCATTCATTGCCAAACCTTCCAGTGGACATGCGGCGTCAACTCATCGAACGCCATGTGACAGGATTTCGCGGCATCCCGGCCAAGACCCGCAGGTTCCTAGAGGGCGAATCGCTGGGAGCAGCTGAACTATGGGCGTGCTTCAGTCGAGTTGTTGTTGGCTGGGTTCAACGGGGAAACGCAGATCTAGAGCTGGAACTGCTTCCACCGAGTATCGACTTGTCCCTTGTTCGATCTGCACTGGCCGACCTTTCGGTCGGGCTGCGTTCTCGATCTCGTCATCGCAGTTTTCCTGAAATCAAGTTTCGTCCGGAAACCGGTCACGTTGTACTGTCGGTGCCGTCAACCGATACAACCGCCTGGCGCCTATCAGGAATCGAAAAACCGTTCTGGATCAAGGGCAAGTCTGAATCGACCGCGTATGTGCAGGGACCAATCATAGAGGACGTTGCGGTGGTGTCTCGTCGCGACCCGGATTTGAACAGGTCCTTTCTTGCTCGCCACAACGATTCTCACTGGATCTGGTTTCACGGGCACAACGGAAATCTTGAGGATGCCGCGATTCTGGACTCCCGCGGACTTGGAGCCGGTCGTTGGTACGTACTGATTGAAGGCACTCCCGACACTGAGTGTTGTCCCGGTCTGATTCGTCAGCTGCAAACGAAATGGCGTTGGTTTTCAAAACACAAAACCTGGACGGCCTGGGAAGTTCAAGTACCTGTTAGGTCACATAGCGAGTCTACTCTTAAATGGATGATCGACGGTGAAGAGGAGTCAATTGAGCTGGCTTACCGTCCTGGCGCGCATGTTGAACTGCCGAAGCCTGTAGTTACTGCAGAAACGTCAGATGGACAACTAGTTGACGTCTATGACGAGCCGCCGCTTGTTAACTCTGACAGCCGACAACCGGTCACGTTATTGCTGACACGCGAGTACTCCGCCTATGAGCTCGGCGATCCCTCACGAATTCGTATAGATTCAAGCCAGAGTTTGTTGTTCCCGATTGATCCAAACGAAGGCCCAGGGGTGTTTCAACTTCGAAATGCCAAAGGGATAGGCCGCTTGGTATCCCGCCTTGCAGTAATTCCAGGCTTTAGCTTCGATGGGCCACATTACACCGACAACGGGAAGAGTGCTGCCGTTGAAGTTCTCGCGCCACAGGGTGGAGTCCTGGAAGGCCAACACGTCTCCAACATCGACGGCCTTTGGGCCGTCAAAGATTCAACGGTCCAGCCCGCCTTGTCTGCGTTATGGAAATGGGATGATGACAGGGTGCCTGCCATCTCATTCAGCTGGCCCGTACAAGGCATTCGCTGGCGAGTCGTCTCCGCGAAGGACTCTGACGCGATCTGGACAGACGAGGTAATCCTGATCGACAAGCGGGATGCGGCAGGGGCATTACTTGAAATCGAAGTACCGTTCGACAGTGACATTCGTATTCTTGGTCGAGACCTTACTTTTGACGGACAGAAGACTGAGTCCGGTCTGCGCGTTGTACGGAAACTTGACTCAGTCAATGAGATCCGGTTTGAAAGTTGTGGCAAGGAATTCGTTGCCCTCATCAAGGTTGATCGACCAATTGTCGTCAATCTCGATGTCGAAGCCGATCACAACACGTTTCAAATTACGGCTGAGCTTGAGCTTGAAAACGAACATTGTTCTCTTGTTGCATGGGATCCTCTGGACCCGGCCAGCCGTCCGACCGTTTTGGCGAGCTGTGATGATTCAAACCGAAACATCTCATGGATTGGGACGCTGGATGAACTACCTGCAGGCAGTCGGACTGCCATCGCTGTCACCACTCTGCCGCCTCGCGGGTTGTCGCTAAAGAAGCCCGCCCTGCGCATTGCCGTCGACAGCAAAAGCATGAGGACACCGTGCTGGCGTTTCCATAATGAGCAGTCCTCATTCACTTCCGCTTCGCTCATCGGGGCGGCAAATTCAGCCTATCTACTGGCTCAACTTAGCGATGGATTGCCCGATTTTCGTAGGAAGCTGGCTCGCGACTTGTCGGAGTTTAATCCCAACTTTTCAGAGCCAGTGGGAAGCGATGACCTGATTGCATTTGAGCAGAGAATCAGGGCATGGATTGGCGAGCAATCACATGCTGATGAGGAGCTTGTCAATTTCGCTAATCGGCTGCAATCAGCAAGGCGCGGTCATCAGTTACTCGACCCGCTTTCCTTCTTCAACAAACTCGCGACGAAGAAGGAATGCGATGCAGAATGTGTCGAATTGCTTATGGATGGTCGGCATTTTGCGGACTTCAATGTAACGGTCGCCAATTGGATACCTCCGATTGGGGCATCATCGCCAGAATTGACATTCCCCATTGACTACATCCGGGATTTGTGGCTTGTCAGTAGAGCATCCAGCGAAAAGGCCAAGTACTACAACAAACGAGAAGCAAGTAGCCGCATTGAAGCTCATCACGCCGCTTTGGGGTTGCCGCCTCTTAAGCAGTTGCATCCGCTCAACCTCGGTTCAACCACTGAGTTCATCTGTAGAAATGGTCGCCACCGACATCAGCTTCAACTCCTGAATATTGACAATGATAGCAACGCCAACGGCGACATGATCATTAATGCGAACTGCTACGGAAGCGCTTCCCGCCGCAAACAGGCCTGTTCGTTACGGTGGTCTGATAAGAATCACGTATGGACAATTTTCGACGAAAGAGATCTTATCAACGGGCTGGCTACATGCAGGTTCGACGGGGCGTTGCGAATCAGTCCGCCGGCATCAGATAGCGTCAGCGAACTGATCGATCTTCGCAAGACGTTGAATGAGTGGGACGAAGTCAGTCCACAAGAATCGCTTACGGGTGCTGATATCGACCTCAGCTTCTGCAGTGCCGAAACTATGTCACCAATTGCGGGCGAGTGGTACGAAGAGGTAAGTCGTCCGGCTGGGGCAAGCACTCAAATGCTTTGGGGATCTGCGATCAAACAGGAATCTTTACGAATTTCCGAGTCAATTCGAGATATCTGGCTGATCAGCTGGATGGACCGAATTGTGGCATCAGAGGGTCCTGAGCCTGTGTTTGGGATCGACGACTTTGACGCACCAATCATCAAAATTCTAAACCGTCAGCTTGGCAAAGTCATGGAGCAGGCCCCCACGAAAGCTCGCAAGTGTCTAATTCTCGCCGAGCTTCTCGTACAAATCTTCTACCGAGGTGGAGCCGGCCTACCAGACGGGTCATTCATCTATAAATAGCGAGAACGCAATGAACCCTATCGACGTGGCCAACAATCTTCGCAACGAATACTTGGCCTACCTTGCTACATCGTTCGGGCTGAGTGGTGATGCAGGTACTCGCGAGCTAAATGATGAATTCCGTCGAATTCTTAGATCACCAGGTCGGCTCATCAATGGCCCGTTTCTCGAAGCGACGGCCCCATTTACGCTTGGAAATTCGACACTAGACACGCTTGTTTCTGATGGAACTCTTCACGAAAGATTTTCCGAGCTATTTCGCGAGAACCAGCCCGAACCGTCCAGGGAATCTGGAACTAGTAGAGGTCTGTCAATCGGACGGAAGTCTCGAACAGCGAAAGCTGTTGTTGCACGCGAAAGGATTCCAGGAAGCCGGAAGCTGTACGAACATCAGGAGTCAGCGATCACCAGACTTTGTACAAATGGTGGGGCGAATACTGTAGTTGCAAGCGGAACTGGTAGCGGAAAAACTGAATGCTTTCTGTTACCGGCCATCGACTGGATTCTAAGGTGGCCGACTCGTTCTCCAGACGGAAGCCAATGCGGTAAGGGAATTCGGGCTCTGATTGTCTATCCAATGAATGCATTGGTAAACGACCAGATTCGTCGACTCGTTCAGCTCATTGGATACAACGATAGTAACGGCGAAAACGCAATCCCGATTACATTCGCGCGATACACAAGTGAGACGGTGAAAGGTGGACGCGAAAAGGGACTTCGCAAGGAGCCGAATGCGCCTGACAACCAGTTACTAAGCCGAGAAGAAATCGTTGAGGATCCGCCGGACATTCTGATCACGAACTTTGCGATGCTTGAGCAATCGCTTCTTCGTCCATACGAGTCGCCGTTTTTCGAGATTGTGGATGAGGCGGCATGGCGATTTCTAATTCTCGACGAAGCCCATAGCTATCGTGGTGCTCAGGGGATCGAGTTGGCACGTCTGATGCAGCGGCTCCGAGCTGCAATTCACCGTGGAAAAAAGGCCGTCGGTACGGAGTATCGCGAACCTGTGTGCATTGCGACGAGTGCAACACTTACCGGCCCCAGAATGTCTGACAAGGACAAGCGAAACGCGACGTCTACCTTTGCAGGCGATTTATTCGGGCTGCCATTTGACGAGTCATCTGTCATCCTTGCGAAACGACTTGCACCAACTGACGTTACATTCGGTTGGGAATTCGCGTCGACGAAGCTTCAGGGTATCGCGGATGATGCATTTGGGGAAATTCCGGCGGATCAGCTGGTCGACATAGATGGATGTAATCACGAAAAGTTCGTCGACACATTCAAGCATTTAGCGCCGAAAGACACCTGGATAAATGCAAAGAAGACCGCGGGGAATGATCGAAGGGCATTTCTGTTTCACCTGATGAAGGGACATCCACGATTCCGCTGGCTCTGGAATCAAATTAAGGACGAGCCCAAGGCATTTCAGGAGCTGGCTGATCGCTGGAACAAAGGCCAGTCATCCGATACCGATTATTCCAACCATCTGGAACGACTTGTTTCACTTTGCAATTCCGCTCGTCCCGCGCCCGGCGATCAGCCGCTTCTACCGTGCCGATATCATATGTTCGCCGGTGCTCTTGAAGGACTTTTTGTTGTTCTCGCGTCTGATGAAGAAATCGAAAGCAGGTCTGTCAAAGACTGTGTTCCAGATCTCGGCATCACTGCGATCGACATTCGTCGTCAAAAGGCGGTTGATCGTGAAGCGTTCGAAGTTGCGAGGTGCAGAAGCTGTCAATTCCCATTTATCTGCAACAATGTGTCGCAGAGAGGGGAAAGCCTGGATCAACCTCCGGAGTGGACTCGTCCGGTCAACTTTTTGGCTTTCGAGGATGCAAACCTTGAAGGAGACTCATTGGAGCCAGTTCGATTTGATTTAGTAACTGGTGCGTTGGAGGGGCAGTCAAGCAACCGTACTCCGATATGGAGAACGATGTATATAGTCCCCACGAATGAAGATCGAACCGATGTCCGATCCTGCCCGAACTGTGGAATTAGCAGGCATCAACGAATTGCCGAACGTCTTCAAACGGGACAAGACGTGCCTGTAAGCATTCTCTCACAGGCACTCTACACTCAGCTTCCTGCCCTTTCTTCCACGCAACAATCGGAACTTCGCAAATCGTTTCCGCACCGCACAACGGCTAGTGACGATCCACTCGTTGGCGGCGGACGGAAAATGCTGGTCTTCAGTGACAGCAGGCAGAACGCCGCATTCATGGCCTCATTTTTTCAGGACCAGATCAGCGAAAGTATGATGCGTGAAGTGGCTTTCCAGGCTCTTCCGAAAGACTACTCGGCCATTCATATTTCCGAATGGGCGGAGCGTTGTTTGGATGTTATTCGAGAGCGAGGGCTAAAGGTTCCCTTTCTTGAGAGTCGCGAATTGGCGGACATGCCCGACGGCCCCTTCAAGGGTTCGTACCTCACTGGAAAAAATGAGCGCAAGAATAGAGTGATCTATCACCTAATGTCTGAAGTGATGGGCTCCGATCGGCTCTCAATCGAGTCCCTTGGCCTGATGCATGTATCGATTCTAAACGAGGTTCGCGATCAATTTCTGTCGCAAGGTGATGAGCAAATTGACAGCTGCGGCCTCCCGGGAAAATTGACTTGGAATGAGTTGCTACATCTAGTTGAACGAATCATAAACCTTATGCGTCGACGGCATTTAGTTCGTGTGCCAGACACTATCGAACAGCCAGGGTTCCATGACAAGCAACATTATTTGGTGATAGAACGACAGAGAAAGGGTGATGCCGTTCTGCATGGACTGCGCAATTCGGGCGCAAATGAAACCCTGTTTGAAGAACTCGTGAAACGATGGTGGTTGAGACGTACACAGAATACGTTGCCAGACAGCGCGGTCCGAGAATTCCTTGGGCAAATATATACCGATCTTTTGTCCGGCGAATCGCTCGAATCGTTGTTTCGTCGTGAGGAAATTGGAGGTGAGAATGCTCTAGTAATTCAAGACTCCGCGCTGATGGTAGCCAGACCACGCGTCATCTGGAAATGTGACAAATGCGGCCGCTTCGAGTCAGTTAATATCGAGCACATATGCAGCACTCCGAGATGCAACGGCAAGTTGAAAAGTGTTGATAAACTTCCAAGTGACGCCCCTGGCGAAAATATTTTTACCAGCCGAATTGTACGGATGGCTTCGACAGAGCTTCGTTGCGAAGAGCATACGGCTCAGTTGTCGTCTGGATTCGGTCAGGAAACACAAGAAGCGTTCCAATGCGGACAAGTAAATGCACTTTCCTGCTCGACAACTTTCGAAATGGGAATTGACATTGGGGCCCTGCAGGCGGTTGTCCTAAGAAATGTCCCCCCAAGCACAGTGAACTATGTGCAACGAGCCGGTCGAGCGGGGCGCCGAGCGGATTCCGTTGCATTCGTCCTGACATTCTGCCAGCGGCGTCCACACGATCGAGTCCATTTCGATGACCCGGTTCGAATAATAAATGGTGAAGTAACACCACCAGTTCTCGATCTTAATAATCGAAAAATTCTCCAGCGTCACTGCTTCGCTGAAGTACTATCCGAGTACTGGGAATGGTTGAACGTCCAAAAAATTGATGGAGAGTTGAACGCGTTTGAGCGTGCTGGAACCGTCGGCCATTTCTTTGACAGTCAGATTGCCAGCACCGGGCAGTCCCCAGTTGATAATCTACGTAACTGGTTGGATGAAGCAAATAATTCCGATATCTGCCTAAAACGGATAATTGAGTCCTTCCCCGACATTACTCGAGTGGATGCATTAGACTTCATGAGTCTGTTCGCCAACTCTGATCCAGCAAGTGGAAATCCGCTGGCAATTGCAACTCAGACGACGACGAGCCTCCTGCGAAGTTTCCGTTTGGAAATTGATCGGCACAGGGAAGAGGCCAAAAACTTCGAAGGTCAGGCCCGAACTTCTCGCGATAGTAACCGCAAAATTGAAAGTGAGCGGAACAAGGATGCAGATCGTGAGCGTTCGATCGTCCGGTCCTTCGAGAAGTTGCTGAAACAAACTCGAGGAGAGTTCCTGATCTCGTACCTAATGGGACACGGGGTTCTCCCGAGTTTCGCATTTCCGATTAACGTCGTAAAGCTCCACCTCACGCACCAGGAGTTTAGCGCCAAGCCAAATGAACGGGGAGCGTTGCGTCTGGAACGTGATGGAAAAATAGCGCTTGCCGAATATGCCCCCGGCGCGGAGATTGTTGCTGGCAAACGGGTTCACAGATCAATCGGTCTTCGAAAGTTCCCGGCTCTTGAGTTTGATGGAACGAACTGGTTCCGTTGGTGTAACCAATGCAATTCACTCGAAACATGGCGAGACGCTCACTCTCCTGACGGAATTGACCCAGAGTGTAAGGTCTGCGGAAATCCGTTTGATCCCTCGCGTAGCGCACCAATGCAATGGATAGATCCCAAGTGGGGATTCGTAACCGACGCATCAGAGAAAGGTAAAGAGCCACGTCGTCGCCGGCCACGTAGAAGCCATGCGACGCGATCGTTCTTTCTCCAACACCTTGGAACAGATGCGACGCAAACAGTGGATCAGATGAACACGATTCCGACGGCAGATGATCCGGTCCGCGTTGATGCTGAGTACTTGACCGGACGCAGCCTGTTGGTGCTCAATCTCGGATCATTCGTTCGTGCTTCGGACTCTAATCAATTTCGAAATGGGTTTGTGATCTGCAGCACATGTGGCCGTTCGCATTTTGACCAAGCCCGAAACAGGCCAAATAAGCATCGCGCTCCGTATCACACACGCGGCACTTCCTGTTGTGGACCGATTGGCGTTGGTCCTGAGACTACAGGTGAGGGTGTGGCGCTGGGCCACGAGTATGAAACCGACGTCGTGACACTTCAATTTCATGGTTCTGAACACTCTTTGTCAGAAACTGGCTTCTGGCTCAGCCTCGCATATGCTTTGACAAATGGCGCGTGTCAGTCATTGGGAATCGAGCGTTCCGATCTCGCAGCGACGACGTATCCGTCAACCGGAAAACAGGTCATCGTCTTGTACGATACTGTTCCGGGAGGTGCTGGACATTGCCAACGAATTTTGAGGGATCTCGATGCTGTCTTACGAGCAGCTCGTGATCTACTTGCAAGTTGTGAATGCGATCCAGATAGCGTCGGTTGTTACGGCTGTCTTTGCGACTACCAGAATCAATTTAGCCACGAACAGCTGTCTCGAGGTGAGCCTCTTCAATATCTGAATCGTCTCATTGATGCTGCAGACACTGGGCGCGAATCTCCATGGCGAACGCCAAGCAAATCGGCGGAGCGGGAGATTGTTGCATCTCTACGCGGGGCGCGTGGGCGAGTTGTATTTACTGTTTCGGAACTTGTCCCACGACGAATTGCGGGACTGCACAAGGACTGGTTTGATGTAATAAAGGAAGTGGCAATGTCGCCCGTTGGCCCAGCAGGCGTCATTCTGAGAATTAGTTCTGTTGATGCGGGGGCTGACGCAGTGGACCGCAATATCGCTCGTAATCGTCTCTCTGAGCTAAATGAACTTGGCGTAACGGTCGAATCGCCGGGCAACGCACAGCCTGATGTCTCATCAATCGTGATTGATGGCGAGGGCAAGCAGCCATTGGTCGTTTGGAAATGGCCCGCGAGTGAGAAACTCGGCAGCGGATTGCAATCAGCCTCGTGCAGCCGAATTGGACGTGAATTGGATGCATATTCGGATGTTAAGTCTGACCTCAGTTGGTCAGTCGCGACGCTACCTGAATCACGTCATTTTCATGCATTCACGCTTCAGGGAGGAACAGGCCATAATCCGATGGCGACCGACTACCTCGGACAGATTCTATTGCATCGTGTAAGCCGAGTATTGATTGTCGACCCACACATTATGAGTGGGCCTCACCAAGTGTTTGCAGTCGAGCTGTTTCTCCGGGCCCTACGGGGGAGCGACAACTCTAATGTGCACATACAAACTGCAAGACTGCAGCGAATTGGCAAAGGAAATTTCGGAAGTGATGATGAACAACAAGCAGAAGTTTCGCGGCTAAGACGTGACTTGAAGCACTTGAATCTTGAAATCGCGCTCGAGCATGCATTCTTCGAAGAGCATGACCGGCCGCTCTATGTTGAAACTATAGACGGTGCTACTAAGCAGCATTACAAGGTTTTACTTGGGCATGGCCTGTATGGATTTACGTCCAATTGCCGAAAGCAATCGCACGGAGTCTGGTTCGAAATCGATTTGAATGAATTCGAGGACGCTTGGCGATGATTACGTATGTCGCCTGCAACGAGTTCTGAAGACAGCATTATAGGCCCCTTTGCTTTTTGATAGCGACATAGCGTCGTTGGAAGCGGACGGGATGGTTGCCCGTCGAAGTTTCGCGACACGGCATCACTCTAAAACCCGTCTGTCGATGGTTTCGAGCAGCGCACGATTAATCCGATTCGAGAATGATATTTTGTTGTTAAGCAGTAGTATCAGCAGCCAGCCCAAGTAGATCGTTGTGGCCAGTTCAGGAGACCCGAATTCGACTGCGTGCCACTACCGCAATTCTCTTTGTGCTTAGGGCAAATCAGAGTGTATGGTTGCTACCGTGCAGCAAACAGCCGCGTGCAGGAATCAAGTTTTCGGAAAGAACAGACCGGCATCGCAACTCATCCAGCGGTCAAGAGTTGCTCTATCTGGATCGCTGGATCCGAAGTGGTGATCAGCATGGCCAAGCCCAAGGCCAACGCGACCTATAACACCTTTCATGCCAATCACGCGGCAAGATCGCTCAAGTCGCTGACGCTTCGTTGCAGCAACCTGGTCCCATAGCGTGCGATCAACAAAAGGTCCCCGATCATGCCCGATTGCAGTCAGAAGACTCCAAAGCAGCGACGAACGCATCGCGGTCTGACACAGGGACGCGTGCGTGCCGTTGGCATGCTCGTGGTAACGACGTGACGCGACGTTGTAGTATCGGGCCGGGATTTCGCCGGCGATGTCGGCGTTGGTGAGCCAACCGGTTACAGCTTCTAGCCAGTCGGGGGCATACCAGTCGTCGTCTTCGATGAACGCGATCATCCGGGACTCGACGTGCTCCAGGGCGACGGTCAGGTTTCGGCGGAAGTTCTTCAGCGGGTCGGGTTCGGGGCCGAGGATCAGGTGCTGTTGACCTCGGGTGCAATTCGCGGGTTTCTCACCGCCGTCAGCGACGATCCATTGAATGGAGCCTCGATACGTCTGCCGTGCCATCCAGCGTTCGCATAGATGGAAGGCTTCCGGCCGGTCGGCCGTGCAGGTGATCAGCGTCAGGTCGGCCATCTACTCAGGCTCCGGCAGTGAGCGGTTCTTCCAGACGCAGAGCATTCCGCTGGTCCGGCTGCATTCGCAGTGCGATCGCAGCAGGCTCAGGCAGGCCGATTGCTGCTGACGGGCTTCATCGGTGTGATCCGGGTAGCGGGTCCAGTACTCGTCACTGTGCGGAAGCGGGTAGCTCGACGTGACGATCCAGCGGACTTGCTGGATGCAGGCGGTGAGCAGTTCCAGCGGGTTTGTCAGGTGTTCGAGAACTTCGCCGAAGACGACAGCATCGAAACCGTGGAACTCGGTCGGTGACTCGATGAACTCGGCATTGATCGTTTCGTGCCTGCAGCGGAACCTCGCGAACTTCAGGACGTCCGGGACGTCGCAGAAGGTGACAGTCCAACTACGTCGGGCGAACGAGACTCCGTAGTCACCGACGCCGCAGCCGAAGTCGAGGACATGGCTTCCAGCGCATGGCAAGTGACTCAAAGCCGATTCAGCCTCGGGATACCGAGTGTAGGCGAACAGCATTCGCTGCAGGTGATGTGCGACCGATGCGTTGGGCTGGTGCTCTTTCAGGTACGCATCCCACAACGCCCGACGCTGGGTGAGTTGTTCGTTCGTCATCCGGCCACCCCTTTGTAGACAGCGACCAGACGAGTGTCCTCAATGTTTGATTCGAGTGGCTCACAGCCGAACCATTGATGGAGCTTCGCTTCGTCAATGGGATCATGCCGGTGATCGCCACACGAACCAGCCAGCCAGCGATAAGGCACGCTGATGATCATGATCCCGCCAGTGGCCAGCAGTTTCTGCGCGAAGGAAGCCGGGTCAGGCTGATGCTCCAGTACCTGCAAAGCCATCACAACATCGAAGCGTTTTGTTGATTGCCAGACCGAGAAGTCGGCAAATTCAACCTGGACACCGTCAAGCGTGTAGTCACCGTCGTTTCGTTCGACGGACACGCGATCGGTGATCCAGTCGAACCACTCCAGGTAACGGCAGCCGAGACTCACTCCGCCACCGACGTCGAGCAGTGACGTCGCTTCAGGGGCATGCTTCCGAGCCAGATCGACAGCCTGACGGTAGTACCTCAGATCTTTGCGACCTTCCCAATACGCCTGAGCCCCGCGTCCGCGCGGACCAAGGTGCTGTGCTTCGCAGGACCAGTCGCAGATCCGTTTCCATGTATCGGGCAGGCTGCGATAGAAGTAGGGATCGTAATAAGGCTCGCCGCGTGGCATGCGGAAGATGTGATCGAGCAGGACTTCAGAACGAAAGACCGTGCAGCCGAAGCCCATGCCTCGGACCTGCTGCACCTGTGGTTCGCCATCAGCTGGCTTCAAGGCACGATGCACACCCTTTTGACCAGGCTTTCGGTCGGCGTTCCACACGACGTACTGTGGATCCCAGCGGGACGGATAGGGTGCTCCGACGCAGGCCACGTCCCGGCTGAAATGTTTCATGAGGCGTTCGAGGGCATCGTCCGGCGGAATGATGTCGTCCTCGAGTACCCACACGTAATCGGTGTCGATGGCCGCCCGCAGCCGGTTGTAAATACGGCACATCGCGACCTGGACGTCGTGTTCAATCTGCCGGTCGTAACGGGACTCGTCCGCAATGCCCGCGCGATCGGGTGCGAACTGGAAGTGACGGATATCGGTGTAATCGCAGGACGCGATCCACTGGCGGACCTTTCGAGTGAATTCCGGGTTCTGGCTCGTGTCGCACAGAATCAACCGGATACGGTCGTGCGGCCAGGCCTGCCGTTCCAGGAACCGACTCTGCTCCGCCCACGCGTAGTCGCGTCCGGCCAGTGGGATGAATAGTGTCACCTGCTGCAGATGCAGGCCCCGCAAAATGAAATAGCCTGCTCTCTTGCGCTCGCCAAACGCCCGGCGGTTCTTCTGGCCGTCGTGAGTTCGATACCAGACGAGTCCTTTCTGCTTGCGGAACTCCCATCCGTCTCGAGCCAGACACTGAAACATCCAGTCGTCTTCTGGCGTGAGGAAGTCATCGAACGCGGTGTCCCATGCATTGCAGACTTCGAGAGCGTCGCGACGCACCAGAGCGCAGGCATCGACGAAGTTGAACCGCAGTAACCGTCCGCGAGTGAACGCCGGGAAGTTGGTGCGGTCGTGGTCGTACTGGCCGAAACGCTGCAGGTCCGCGTAGACCACGCCAACTTTCAGACTGACAAATTCTTTGAGGCCGCACTCGATGTAATCCGGTGCCAGGCAGTTGTCGGCGTCAAGAAACAGCACGACATCGCCCGACGTCTGCTTCACGCCGGCACGGCGGGCCTTGTGAACGCTACCGGTTTCCAGTCGCAGATGCTTCACGCCCCGGTCGGCGAAACCTTCGGCGACCTCGCGGGTGTTGTCCGTGCTCGAATCATCGACGACGAGAATCTCGTGCGGCCGCGTTGTCTGCGCGAGGACGCTGAGGATCGCCGGTTCGAGGAAGTGACCATAGTTGTGAGAGGTGATAATGACGGAGACCTGCATCCCTGCGTGATCCTTTCAGATGTGATACGGCTGCGCGTGCCGCAGCCGTTCGGTGAACTTTTCAATGGGCTCGGGCAGCAGCACGTGACCGATGCCTGATCGACGGACGGCATACGGAAAGCTGATCTGGTCGCGGCACGAGTCTGCCATGACCTCATCCCACCAGCATTGATTGAAGAACTCGCAGCCGCGTTTACGGATGAGTAAGCCGCCGTGCGGCAGACCGGCATGCTCGGGGAAGGCTTCCTTGCGGTATCGCTCGATCTGCCTGCGGATCGTGTCCGGATCATCGCGCCGTGTGCGGATGCAGACGTCGGCCTCTGCATAGAGGCAGTCGCGTTCCGGGTGTCGGCACGTGAACAGCTTCGCTTCGTTACGCCGGGCCATTTGCGGGTCGCATGACTCGCAGTAGTTGACCAGGTCGACCGGATCGATCAGCAACCGCGAGCAGCCGTCGAAATAGATTGTGTAGTCGGCATCCGGAAACCAGCGGTGCGAGAGCAGCTTGTAGCGGCGGTTCTCACGGCGGGCGGATTTCTGAGTGCGTTCGACTCGTCTCAATTCCCACGGGCCGGGTTCTTTGATGTCGGCATCCGTGAAGCAAACGTAATTCACGCCGTCGTTGACGACGTGGTCTGTGAGCAACCGGTCGTAGCCGTCGAAGATCGCGGTGTAGACAACGACCTTTGCCGACGGAGCCTTCACTCGCTGGCGGCTCGTCAGTAGTGGTTCGTAGTCGGTCGCGTCATCACCGAGCCATGTTTTCAGTTGCTTCAAACCCGGATCGGCATAGCTGGCCCGTCCGGTCTTCCAGGTCGCTCCGGCCCGACCGGGGACTCCCTTGATGCCGATGCACAGAGCACGGCTGCCAGACTCATCGACCCACGGGTGCTTTGAGCCGCTCCATGCTTCCCACACCCGTAGATCGAGCGACCACTGATTTGTGCGGGCCGCTTCCTTCCACACAATGGGAATGACCGAGGGACGGAAGCCAGTGCGGCACCAGCTCGCGTGCTGGTGTTCGCGGAAGTGGTAGTAGGAGCGGGAATCGAGGTAGTAGTATTTCGCTCCGACTTCGCCAACGAGGTCGGCTTTGTCGAGCCAGCTGGCCATCGTGGTGATGTAGTCGGGGGCGTAGTAATCGTCATCCTCGATAATCAGCACTTTGTCGCGAGCAATGTGTGGCAGCGCCAGCTGCATGTTGAGACACAGCGTGTGCGCCGGATCTTTTGGTAGCGGCTCCCGGCGGATGTACTGGATGGTCCAGCGATCAGAATCCAGAGCTGAGAGCAGCGAACGGTCAATCGGCTTTCGTCCGTCATCGACGATGATCCATTGCAGCGGGCCGACCTTCTCGCACTGCTGCCGCTGCATCCATTTGACGCACAACGCGAAGGCTTCGGGACGATCGCCGGTCGGAGTGATCAGAGACACGCCGGGCGTGTGGACGATCCGTTCGAGAACGGTCAGACCATTGTTGTTCTCGTGATGTTTCGCGATCCGCCACTGGCCATTGCGAACGAACTCTTCAACAGCCGGCCACAGACCACGCCCGCCAGCTTCGCCTTCGGTGCGGAATGACTCGGTGTCGTGCAGCACGATCCACTTGCGGACCTTGGCCGAGTGACGGGCCAGTTCCGCTCGGAGCTGGTCGTACTCATGCAGCGTGTCGATGAAGAGCAGATCGGTTTCCTCAAGATCGATCCGCCTGCTGTCGCCTTCCATGAAGCGGAACTTCGTCTCACCGGTGACTGATTCGATGACGCCGATTGTCGGCTGCCGGTGCAGGTCGCAGCTCACGAACTGCTCCGGCTGTCCGGCCAGCAGAGCGACGGTCGAGATGCCGTAACGCGTGCCGAGTTCCGTGACGTGATCACACTGAGAGGCAAGTTCTTTCAGTGTCGAACAGTGCTCGCTGATGTCGGAGAACGTGCCGCTGACCAGTTTGTAGAGTTCATCCAGTGTCCAGTCACTGCGACGCATCGTTGCCTGCCGGAACCACACCGGATCCGGGAACTTCTCCTTGCGTCTCTTCGGGCTACTGTTCGGTGCGGAGAGGTGTTCGGCTTCGCATGTCCAGTCGCAGATGCGTCGCCAGCGGGATTCCAGTGTGCGGAAGAAGTGGACGTCAAAGCAGAGTTCGCCGCGTGGGATCGAGAAGACGTGCTTCCGCAGCAGATCGCTCCGCATCACCACGCAGCCGAATCCCGTGCCACGAACGTCCTGCGTCTGAGGACGATCTGCTTCAGGACGGTTAATGCGATGCACGCCTGGCGTTTTGCCGAGATCGCGATCCCACACGTAGTACTGTCCGTCCTGACGCGACCGGTACGGCGCAGAGACCGTGCCGACGTTCTCGCGGAAATGCCGCATCAGTCGCGGCAGCACATCTGGCGACGGGATCACGTCGTCTTCGAGGACCCACGTGTACTCGGTATCGACCGTCGCCCGCAGGCGGTTGGCGATGCGACACATGACCTCGTTGAGGTAACGGATCGCGTCCGTTCCGCCGCCGCGTACGCGGTCAGCCAGACCTGCCGGGCCCGGCGCACACATCATGTGTCGCACGTCCGGATAATCGCACTGCCGGATCCAGTCGCGAATGCGATCGCTGAATCGTCGGTTCTGGCTGGTGTCGCACAAGATCAGATGCGTCTGCGGATGCGGCCAGACCTGCTGCTGCAGAAAGTCACTCATTCGGTCCCAGGCGAAGTGTCGCCCGGCGAGCGGGATAAACAGTGTCACGTCCTGCAGCGAAAGTGCCTCTCGGACGAAATACTCGGCTCGCTGATCGGCGAATCGTCGGTGTTGCTGACCGGCGTGCGTGCGGATGCGGAGCACGCCGTCGTGACGGTGGAACTTCCAGCCGAGCCGGGCAAGTTTCTGATAGACATAAGCCTGAGCCGGAATTTCCGCCGGCAGCGTGCGGTCCCACGCTGCCGCGGAGACCAGTGCGTTACGGCGGATGATCGCAGAGCAATCACCGAGTGCCGCACGGAAAATGTCTTCACGCGGTAACTCCGCAGGACGATTCGTCCGGCCCGTATCGATCCCGAAACGCTCGACGTTTCCGTACACAGCACCGATGTCACTGGCGTCAAATGCAGCCAGTCCATGTTCGATGAACTCGCGTGAGAGCAGGTTGTCGGCGTCGACGAACAGGACGAATTCACCGTGCGCCCGGTTGAAGCCCGCCAGTCGGGCCAGGTGAGTACTGCGATGCTCCACGCGGATATATTCGACGCCCTCGCGTGCAAACAGGGCCGCTACATCTTTCGTGTGATCTGTGCTCGCGTCGTCGACCACGATAATTTCGGTCGGCCGCTGAGTCTGGCCGAGGACGCTGAGGATCGCCGATTCCAGGTACCGCGCGTAGTTGTGGCAGGTGATGATCACCGAGACGGGCGCTGTCACGTCAACGGTTGCGACCGTGCTGACAACCGGGGACTCCGCCTTCTGCTCTTTCGGCGTCCGTGCGACGACCGACGTTCCGTTCAGCAGTGGCAACAGTTCCGATTTGTATTGTCCCAGTCGGGACAGCAGGTCGGGCGTCATCCGCGACTGCGGGAAGTACGCCAGTCGACTGCCGCGCGGTTCCAGACGGATTCCAAGTCGCGTCAGATCGGCCAGCAGCGTCGCGGCTCCATTCACGATTGTCATTGTCCCTCCTGCCTGACTTCGTTCGTCCATCCCCGTTACACCGCACCCCACTGCTGCCCCGGACAAATGTTGCCAATCCGAATGACCGCCCACACCGGTCCGCCGTAGCCATAGCCGCCCGTGTATCCGTAACCGCAGTAGCCGTATCCGCCGTCGTAGCCATCTCCATCACCGCCGGGGTCGTCGGTCCACAGCAGAAACGCGGAACCGGATTCGGCTGACTTCAGGTTCTCCGGGTTGCCGTCCTCAACGTCTGCAAATTCATGCGTGGGATCCTCAACCGTAACCTTTGCCACACAGACGCCACTGACACAGGCCATGCCGATCCGTCCGGCACGGACCGGTTCGAGCAGCACGACGAACCGTCCGAGGTGGGCGACCTCACACGGCGTCGTTCCGGCGAGCGCGACGCGGTTCTGGAACGACGTGAGGCTGACCGCTGGCGGAAACACCGGACCGCAGATGCCCAGCACGTCGAACCGACTGCGGTCCTCGCCCGAGTCATTACGGACCGGGATGATGCCTGCCTGCGAGAATTCGGATTCAACCTGCCGGGCCAGTGAACGTTGCCGCGTTTTGAAATCGCGCGCGGCATCAATGAACGTGTTGAACGTCTCAGCCGGAATTCGCAGGGCGTCGCCGGTCCGGACTTTTCGGAAGGCATCTCCCACACGTCACGCTCCAATGCCAAGTCCCGCGAAGTTGCCATACGGATAAACCTGTTCGACGTAAGACGCGACCGGCCGCTTGACGAGTGCCATCGCCGCCGTGTCTTCGACATCCTCATACCGCACCCAGAGATACTCCCAGCCGCGTTTGCCGATGCCTGTCATGTCGCCAACGGCCAGTCCGGCGACGTTGGGACTGGCGGCGAAGCGGTACGTGATCTCCCAGTCGTCGGGGCCTCGCCTCGAACCGGACGCGCCGAGGAAGAGCACTTCGCCGGAAGCGAACCCGCGGAACGGCGCGTTGTTGACCTGACCGGTGAGGTAGAAGAGAGCCGCCTTGTAGGCAGCGGTCACGAAGCCCACACTGATGTAGTGCGTCTCGCTGAAGTTGTAGACCGGGACCGTGATGTCCACGCCGTCGACACTGTCGCGTGTGACTCCGATCGCGCCGCGAAAGTCGGGAGGCGGCCCATCGACTGACCACGCTCCAACCGTGGCCAGCGACTGTGTGATGTGTTGTGAGCCGCCACCCGTGTCGAACGAGAAGGAACTGTCGCCGGTCTGAGGCGGTTCGAACCGGCCGTAACGGACCGAGCCTTCCCACTCGTACTCGGCGATCCGCTCGGTATGAAGACTCTGGCGCACAAGCCCGCCATACAGCACGGGCGACGCCGACAGCAGCGCCGAGTTGGCCGCCGCGTCGTCGTTCGTGCCGCGAATCACGAACCGCAGATCGACGGTCGAGTCTTCGCTGATCGTCGTTTCGCGGCTGTCCCATTTCTCGTGAACCGTGACAGGCATTTCGTGTGACCGGTGTCCTCATGATTCCTCAACCAAAAACAAGCCCGTTCTGACGGGCCTCATCCAGAATGCGGCGGGTGTTCTTCGCGGTTTCTTCCGTGGCTTTGGCCGTTCGTTCCTCGGGGGCTCCACCGCCCAGACCACGCACAGCGGCGGCGTTGAAAGTTCCCGTAACGCTGATGCGATCCTGCGTCTCCTGCAGTTGCTCGCCCGCTCCGTTGAGTTGCTGCTGCAACTGCTGAATCAGATCGCCTGGCGACTTTGCCTTCGCGGGACCGTCGTCAGCTTCGGACTCCGACTGGCGACGAGCCTCGGCCGCCTGTTCGGTCGCCTGCTGCCACTCTCGACGCGCCTGAGAAAGCGAGTCTTCCGACTGCCGAACGTCGGAACGGAACTGCTCCGAGTGGCGGTCCTGTTCACTGACCCGTTCGCGTTCGAGTTCTTCCAGCGTGCCGGAGCTCTGCTGTTCGATCTCACTCAGTCGCTCTCGACGCTGCCGCTCACGCTGGAAGATACGTTCGTCGCGCGACCGGTCTTCCGAGGCATTCGCCGAAGTTGTTTCTTCCGTGATGCGGACGACTTCGGCGTCGACATCTACCTCGTCGTCGAACAGCGACTTCAGTTTGATCCACGCCGTACGAATGAACCCGACGGCCGTGTTCCACGTCTTCGTCAGGCCGGTCGTGAAGATCGACCACGCATCGGCGAGGAAGTCGATCGTCTCCGTCCACGCGGACTGCAGCCCGGCCCAGCCTTCCGTGGCGATCGCAGCTGTACTGAAGACCGCTTCCGTCCAAGTCGTGAGAAACGTGTTCTTCACGCTGGCCCAGATGCGGTTAAGAGCGGCGACGCCCTTCTGCCACTGTAACTTGAGCGTCAACCACAAAATGCGTGCGGCCAGCCCGATATCTCCCGCCGCAAGTGCGTCACTGATACCGCTCCACGCGGCGAGCGCCTCGTCTTTGAGGACTGCGAACTTGTCGCCCAGCCATGCCAGAGCCTGCCCGCCGGCATCCGTCGAGGTGATGAGGTAAGCCGCGAGTACTCCGACGCCGGCGATCACCAGTCCGATCGGCGACATCAGTGCGGCAATCGCTGACCCCACGAGGCTGAACGCACTTCCGATGCCGGTGAGCACGGACGCGAGTGCTCCCAGCGTCGCCCCGAATCCCGAGACCACAGTGCCGATCAGGATGAACGCCAGTCCGGCAGCGACCGCAGCAGCAGCGATCTTCGCCAGCACAATGACCAGCCCGCGATTCTCTTTGATCCACGCGCTGACCATCTTCACGGCGTCGGCCAGCGCAGTGACCAGCGGCGTGACGACCGGCAGCAAAGCCGACCCGATCTCAACCGCCGCGTCCTCGACCTTCGCCTGCAGCGCTTTCATCTGATTCGCGAACGAACCGGCCGAGCGTTCGGCATCGCCCTGCGCCGCAGTCGTCCCGCGCATGATGATCGCCAGCCGCGACATCACCTTCTGCTGCTCGGTGGCGTGACTGGGGTCGACACCCTGATTGAGCATCTCCTGTTTGACGGCGGTCTCGTTGACGATCACGCCATACTTTTTCATGACCTCGCTCGATCCTGTCAGTGCCGCGTGCAGGTCGCGCAGCACATCCGAATCCGACATGTTGTTGAAAGACGCCAGGTCGATCGCCAGGCCGGTCAGCTGCTGGCTCATCGTGGTCGCACTGTCATCGTCAAAACCGATCGGAACCAGCAGGTCCTGAGTCCCGGCAAGAAAGTCGGCCACCTGCTTTTTCGAGCGTCCCATCTGTCCGGCAAACTGATCGCTCCAATCTTTCACCGCCGGTGCGTTCTGACCAAAGACGACATTGAACTTGTTCATCGTCTCTTCCATGTCGCTGCCGGCCTTCACCGCGAACGACAGCGGAGCGGCCACAAGAGACCCGGCAGTCAATAATCGCGTGCCGATGGCCCGCGCCGACGAACCGAACGCCTGTAATCGTTTGCGGGCAGCGTTCAGACCGCGAACGAGCTTTGAGTCATCCGCGAACAACTCGACAAAAGCCCGTCCAGCGCGGATTCCGGATGCACTGGCCATGTCAGGCCTCCGGAGCCGCGTCGGCGCGGCGGTGCTGGTCCACGAAGATGGTCTTCAGCAGCATAATGCTGGCTTTCGGCAGTTCGCCGCGACGGGCGGATTCACGAGTCAACGGATGAAAATCCCCAGGCCGGAACGTCCGGGCCTTCTTCGGGTCACGATGGCAGTTGGCCAGCATCGCCAGCACGGCGGACGTGTGATTCCACTCCTGCCGGATGCGGGACTCGGCCATGCGAATCAGTTCACGCAGCGTCAGCCGTCCGGGATCGAGGCCGACGATGCCGGCGAGTTCGCTGATGAAGCGGTCAGCGTCTCGACCACACACGCGGGATCGAGTTGCTGGATCGCGGACACCGCCTTCTCCAGCAGACGGTCCGCGACTGTGTTCGTCTTGCGGAGCAGTTCCTGCATCGCCGCCCGTTGCCGGGCATTCGGGAAAAAATCCGACAGTTCCGCCAGCAGCGCGGCTGTCGCATTTCCGATGGCGTCACCGGCCATTGCCCGACCGAAGTCCTCGTCGCTGACGTCCTTTGCATCCGCTTCCAGTTTGCACACGCAGTAGATGACATCGACCAGCAGCACCGGGTCATCGTGCAGTTGCGCGAGCAACCGGCAGCCGTCGTCGAGCACGTCCAGCAGATTGACCTCGACCAATGACCGGACACGCCGGATGGCGTCTACATTGATCGTCACCGTCCACTGGCGACCTGCATTGTCCTGAAACGTCTTCATCCCTGAATTCCCCGAAGAACACTTGCCTCTCAGCCCTCACGTCTCCGCCTCATTACGGCACCGTCATCCAGTCGGGCGCGTTCGCCGAGTACGTTGGCTTCGCGGTGACACTGACCGTGATGGCCTGTTCGAGTGGTTCGCTGCGAGTGAGCTTGGTGATCGACATCGTGGCTCGCAGTCCCTGCGTGCCGCTGGACGTGATGTCGCCATCCATCACACCGAACTCCAGCGTCGTGTTGTTGAAGTACGCATCCTGAATGGCGGTGAAACCGGCGTCCGCCGGATCCCACACCATCTCGAACTCGATCGAACCATCCTTCAACGCCGCAATCGTCGCTCGCCAGCCGGCGTTGCCACGCGTAGTGACGTCCGCTTCGGAGGCTTCGAGATTCAGCGTCAGGTCTTTGACGTTGGTCATCTCGACCCACGTCGGTGCTCCGAACGAGCCCGTGTTGCGGTACAGCTTTGCTTCCATGCCGAGTTTCATGAGGGACTCCAGTCCAATCAGGTGATGCCGTTACCGAGGCCGGACTCGTTGTCCGGATCGTGATTCTTCAGCCAGGCTTTGAGGTCCTTGCGAGCCTCTTCATTGCGGTCGCGGTCCAGCCGTTGCCTGAGTGCTTTTCCAACTTTGAGGATGTGCCGTGCGACCGTCAGCTTCTTCCCGAAGCCCAGCACGCCGAACTTCGCGAGCACGCCACCCAGCGTCGCTCCGCCCAGATGCGACAGGGCTGCTGTCGCGATGATGCCTGCAATCGTTCCCATCAGTGAGCAAACCTCCGATGAAGCAGCCCGGTGATGGTTCCAAACAGCCCCCACAGAAACTGCAGTGGTCGTTCCCGAAAGTCGTCGCGGACTGCATCCACATCAGCCCGAACGGCGTTGACCGCTTCCAGTGCGTCGTCCTTATCTTCGCGCAACCTGGCGATGGCCCGAATCTTTCCGATGACCCCGGACTCGCGGAATTCGTTGAAGTCGCTGCGTGTCTCCCTCGCCTCGTCACGCAGAGCAGCAAGGTCACGTGCCAGCCGCAGGAGTGCAGTGTCGGGTGCCGCTTCTTCGGATGGTGGTCCGGGGACCGGTGCCGGATCAGTGACCGGTGGAATCGGAACCTCATTCGGTGTCGGAAAAGGCGGTGGTTCTTCGTGCCCGATGATTGCTTCCACCAGTGACCGTACGGCGTTTGAAAGCCAGCCGAGCAGACCGCCTCGTCGGGCAGCCGAATAGCCGACCCGGTATTGACTTGTGTTTTTTACCCAGATCGTGGGAAAGCCGAGTTGTTCTGTCGGACGGCACGTGTTCGAGAATTCCCGGAACAATTCCGGATCACTCCACTGCCGCATCTGCGGATCCCACTTCACGAATCGGAACTGGTAGTCGCGGAACTGGCCTGACGCGACGTCGGTCTCAAGTTGTCGGCAACTCGAACAACTGGTCGAGGAAAACACGACGACGACCGGTTGTCGGCTGTAGCGCTGCGGCAATTCGATCGTTTCGCCCTGTGCCGCGCGAATCGCCTCCGTCGTCACTCGCCAGCCAGAGAACCCGGAGCTGTGTACTCCTGGATTGGCGGCAACGTGCAGAGCGACTCCAACGACCTCACCTCTTGCGTTGAGCAGCGGGCCACCACTGTTACCACTGTCGATGCGATGGTTGGTGTAGTTGATATCAACGCCGTTGCCGCCGCTGACTTCGCCTTCAATCCGTGCCCAGTTCCCGCCGGGATAACCCAGCGAATAGACACGCTCACCAATCTCCGGCTTACGGCTCGCGACCGGCAGACTTGCAAACGGCCCACCGTCGAGTTGAAACACCGCCGGACCGTCTTCACCGCGGTACACGTAGACGCGACTTGCGGAAACGTCCTTCCCCTGCACTTTGACTTTCAGACGGGCGGGATGGCGGCAGTGCTTCGCGGTCACGAGCAGATTGTCGGCGACGATGAATCCCGTGCAGCCGTCCACACGGACGACGGCATCGCGTTCGTCCGCATGGGCGACCGATGCGGTCATCAGGAGCACTGCCGTGAAAAGAAATCGGTGTGTCACTTCGCAGCCTCCTGTTCGTACCGCGTCTGGAACTGCACCGTGCCCTGACGGACGAGCTTCCGAAACAGCGTGGCCGGGCTGTACTTCGTCGGGTTGTCCCGATTCAGCCGGCCCAGCCGCATCAGCACCTTGGCTGCCAGTTCCGAGCAGAACAGTTCGTTGAGATCCGCTCCGGGCAGCAGCCGCGTGTGTCGAAACAGCCGCGTCCCCGACAGCAGGGCTCCGCCGAAGTCGTACGTGACCTGCTTTCCGATGAAATGCCTCACGAGAATCCGCGTCAGCAGTTCCGACTCACTCTGCGACAACTGGTCGACCGCCGTGAGCCGATAAACATCCACGTGCCCGCCAGCCTCAACGTAATCACTGAGCCGTTCTTCCGGCTGATGCGACTGACAACCCGAGACCGGATACCCCAGCACAGTACACGCATGGCGGCACAGAGTGGTCGACTCCACCCACAATGGTGAGTCGTGGTATTCGCAGATCACCGCGACGTGCGATGGCCCCAGCCGCAATCGCGACGGAGCCAGCACCGAGGCCGTGCCCCACGAGATTGCCTTCGACGCTGCGTCCGTGCCGTAGCACGCCAGCAGGTCTAGCGGCTGAAAGTCATCGATGTTGATCAGTGGTGCCGTCATGGCTTGAGTCGCTCCGTCAGTCGATCGAGCAGCACATCGTGCCGGTCGAGCCGTCTCCGCACGGCATCAAGTTCCGCCGTCCGGATGTCATTGGTCATCTTGAGTTCCGCCTTGATCGCGCTCACGTCGTTCGAGATGGACCACGCCCACAAGACGGCTCCTACGAACACGACCGACGTCATGAAACTGATGAACGACACGAACCACTTCGGCACGACGATGAAGCCGTTGCCGTGCGGATGCGTTGTCTGTCCATTGCTGCAGGCCATGCGTTACCTCACTGAATCCCGCCACATCGCTGGCAGCTTTGGCTGCTCTCGATCAAAGGCCGGCCCCATAAAAGGACGCGGCTGATAAGTCTTCCGAATGCGACGGCCACGACGTTTCAGGACGACTGGTCCGCCGTGTTCCAGAGTTTCCGGAGCGTTCGTGCTGCCACTCAGCCGAACCGGGCCAATCAGGACGCTCGACTTCACCGGCTCGTAAACAAAGAAGATATTCCGCTTCAGTCGCCCCGTGTGATCGGATGGTGGTGAGCCCGGTGGAGCCGGACGCTTCCGTCGCCGGATACTCGATCTCGCCCCGCGTCGGACATACGCCCCGAACCGGGACAACACGCGCCGCTGAGCCCGATCCACGGCCTTCATCACCGCCGGCCGGTCAAAGAACAGTCCTTTCGCTGGTCCAATCTGCACACCGAGCATCCCTGACGCCTACCTCATGATTCGAAATGTGATCGTGATGACGCTGGTGAACTGCCGGAGCTGGTCCAGGTGCTCGGGCGAGTACACAGGAACGTTGTCGGACTTCAGCCACACTGCATTCGGCGCATCCGTCAGCCGCTTGAACCGAAACAAGTCAGCCAGCTCCTGCACGAGCCCCAGCAGCGCGTCGACTTCCGCATTGCTGACAGCATCGAGCTTCTTCTGCACGGCGATGTCGATCGCGTAATCGTGCTGGTTATGGGCACGGCCGCCGGGCAGCGTGATGACTCCGCGTGGCACGACTGTCACATGCAGGTCCTGCATGTCTTCCAGATCGAAAACCGGGAGGAATGTCCGCTCGGCGGTCGCCGACTGACTGAGTTCTGCCGCGTTGATCTCGAACACAACAGCCGCCGCAATGTCGCTGATAACTGACATATCTATGTGGACTCCGTTCCCGTCAGCTTCGTGTGAATCCTCAATGTGCGGCGGTACGCGTCGCTGTACCGCCACGGCGGCTCCTTCCCCGGAGCCATAACCTCGTAGGTGAACGTGACCGTCCCGATCGTTTCACGGATGCGGTCTCCTCGTTCCGGCAGAGTCTGCGTACCGTCCAGGACCAGACTCACCGCCGGAACAAGGAAGTCCCGCGACTCCGTGCGCTGGAGAATCCCAACACCGTCGTCGATCTCGAACACAGTCCGTCCGATCGATGCCGGCACTTCGACGCTGCTCTCGCCACGCTGGTATTCAACCGGCCGGGACGCGTGAGCGACCCGCTGGTCTTCCAGCCAGTTCGAGCCTCGTTCAAGGATGTCGGTCATCGATCTCTCTCAATTGCCTTTCGGCTGGTGCGTCTGGAACCGCGTCGTTCACAGTTACGGGCGACAGCCCGATCAAACCGCCAATGGTGGCCTACTGGTTGATCCGTACGCGGACTGTGGTGTCATCGTCGCTGGCATCTGCGATGGACTTGCCAAGTGCCTTATTGGCTCCGGCATTGTCATCACTGGTTGCCTGCTGCGCGATCTCGTCCCAGAACAGGCTTGTCCCCAACGTGATCGCCGTGGCTGCACCGCTTGCTTTGGGAAAGTCGAACACCCCCTCGACCGCGAGAGCTCCCAGCTGACTCGCCTCGATGTTCAGCTTCGCTACGCCAATAAGGTCGCCCTGGACTACTACATCGCCAGCCGCCACAGCCGCTCCCGGCGTGTGGTCAATTGACGCTCCTTCCTGTCGAAATACTGCCGTCGCCATACATCCTGCTCCTGTCGAGTGAACTGGTCCGTGTCAGCCGAACACTTACGCCGCGCCTTTGCTCTTCACACCGGCCCGCTTCTCCTGTAGAGCGACGCCGAAGTCGAAGTAGCCTCGCCACTGCATGCCCAATGTGTTGAACGAGGATTCCTCGCTCTCGATGTAAGGCACACGACGGCCCCGCAGATAAATGATTTCGAGGACCGCCGCGTCAGCCGGATCGGCCAGCAGATACCACGCAGTGTCACTGCTGCCCGTCAGCGACTGAGCGTTGAGCCACGGTGTCGCCACCGGACGGAACTTGCCGGCGTGCGGGTTGCGGTTGGGCTTCGGCTTGTTGGCCGTCGTCGTTTCGTTGACGGCCACATCGTTGTAGAGCTGATCGCCGACCGTCTTCAGCGACGTCGGAACGAGCAGTACGCCCGGCGTCATTGAGACTGGATCACCATTCTCGTCCTTCTGGTCGAAGAACATCTGCTCGGCGGTCGTCAGCGAATTGATCTGCAGATTGCTTTCGGCGCCTGCGAAGTAGTTGCCATTGCCGGCACTGAAAAACGCGTTGGCATTGGCCAGCAGAAGACCGAAACCGACTTTCTGCAACTTGATCGCGGACTGGCGTCCGATCAGACGTGGCAGACGCAGGAATGCGCCCAGGTCGTCGTTGATCATCATCTGCCGCGTCAGCGACAGCAGCGTGCCGTAGGTCTCAACCTGATTCTGGAAGGTCTCTTCGCTGAGCGACCCGTGCTTCAGCTCGCCGTCCGGCCCGACCTTCTGGAACTCACCCAGTCCCGTCAGGCGGTAACTGGTGACCTGCTTGAAGTCGTTGGCATCCGCCTGCGCCGCAATCTGACCGAGCACGTTGTCGACGGCTTCAAACGAAGCCAGCATCGTCCGGTTGGCCACGTTCGACAGGATGCCCGACAGTGAGACCGTCGAGAATCCGCCGGACGCGGTCAGCTTGCGGTCCGCCGCCATCGCCGCGCGAATGAAGTCGTTATCCACAAGCCCGGGCTGCACGTGCATGCCCGCTGCGCGGATCACGGCGTGCATCAGGTAGTGCAGTCCGATGCCACGCAGGTCCCGGCCGAGTGCCGCGTTCATCGCGCGTTCGCTGAACAGTTTTCCGCACTTCTGCTCGGGCAGACTGGCCGACAGGCACAACGCTGCCTCAATCGCTTCCGCATCAGGCCTCGACGCATCACGTGAGTGAATGGCCGGTCCCTGCGGACGTGTGGCCCGCAGCACTTCGAGTTCCGTCTGCATATTGTCCCATCCTTCCGCGATGGCTCGGGCTTCGATGTCCGCATGCCTGCCGCTGCAGATCTTTCGAATGCGGCCGACACGCTGCGTTTCTGCGGCCAACTCGGCACGCAGGGTAGCCACGGGGTTCCCGTCGTCACTGACGTCCGTGGCCGCGTCCGCTTCCGTGCGTGCCCCGCGTGTCGCGAAGAGTTCGCTCAGGCTCTGCTGCTGCCGTTCGCTCAGGTTTCCCGCATCGAATCCCTGAGCCGTCACCCAGTTGGCGAAGTCCGCACCAGCCCGCATCGAGTTGTCATCCTGCGTCGCCGCTTCCAGTGTGGCGGCGATCTCGGCCGAAGTCTGGTCGTCAGCTCCGAGCACGACGAAGCTGACCTCACCCAGCAACGCCCGTCGGGCAATGTTGACCGGACCACTGACCTCTCGGCCGTTAACCTCGACCGTGCTTCCCGCCGGAACGAATTCCACATCGTCGGCCCGGGCACCGATCGAAGCCTGCCACGCGAATCCACGGTCGCTCAGTGCAATCACTCGCTGCACCTTGCCCGAGTCTCCCAATACTTCGCCGCTGACCAGCAGCCGGCTGTCTTCGACCGTGATGCGGTCTGTCTGACCGAGGACGCAGTCCACGTCACGGGTGTGATCGAGAAGGATCGGCCGACGCTGGAGACCGACATCAATCCCGTTGAGATCCACAACCACCGGGTGTTTCCAGCCGGTGAGCTTCATGGCTCCGCCCGTGTAGGCGACCATCCGAAATCGCCGCTGCCGGCCGGGTTCGTTCTCGGTCGCCGCTTCGATCTCCAGTTCCGCAGCCTGCAGCCGCAGTGATTGTCCGTCAGGCAGCTGTGGGGACAGATTCTGCATCGTTTTCCTCGACATCCTGTGAGGCGTTGTCATCCGGCGGAACGTCCACCAGTCCGAGTTCCTTCATGAGTTGCAGTTCGCCAGCCCGCTGCCGCAACTGCGATTCCCAGTCCTGACCGCGGCGTGCGTATTCATCCGCGAGTGTGGTCGTGTGAGACTTCAATCGCGTGGCTTGTGCCGTTGCTTCTTTGGCGGGATCCACGTGCTCGTGACCGTCCCAGAACCACTGGTGTGGCCAGTCGGCGATCGGCCCCAGGCCAGCAGTGAGCAGCCCGGGAATCAGCACTGCTTCATCGAGCCATGCGGCGAGAATGCGGTCCAGTACGCGGCACTCAAGGTGCGACTGATCGACCCGAATCGACTTGAAGTAAGTCTGATGGTCGAGCCGGCCGGAGGCGTAGTTGTAGCCCGACGAATTCGCCGCGGCGACGTTATACGGCATGTTGAGACACCGCGCGATTTCGTTGAGCAGTTCGCGTTTGAAATCGGCGTATGTGCCTGACGGATGCTCGGCATGCAGTTGCGACATCTTCCAGCCGCCGGGCATGGTCAGCAGCAGATTGCGGTCAAGCTGAATCTCATCCAGCGGCTCAACCGCGTCAGCTTCCCCGTTGGCGGGAGCGTCAGTGTAGAGAATCCCGGCGAAGTAAGCAGCGGCCTTGGCGGCATCCAGCGTCGCCAGTGAGTAGTCCCGCAGCATGGCAAACAGCGGCAGAGCGGGAGTAATTTCTGGAACACCGCGACGCTGCCCAGGTCGGTCGGTGCGGAACTGGTGAATGACGCTGGCTGCTGGCACACGGTCGTATTCCACACCAGGCACAGCCACCGCATCGCCCGGATGAGTCCGCAGCACGTGGTACTCGACCGCGTTTCCGCTGCGATCCAGCACGATGCCATCGACGGCATTGCTGCCGGCTGTGGTGAGCGGTTCTGGCGTGGCAACCTGCTCGGCTTCGATAAGTTGCAGATCGAGCTGAATGCCCGTGGGCAGAGCGGAATTGTTGATCAGCACGGCGAACGCTTCGCCATCAGTCGTCTGAGCCATCCGCAGCGTGCGGAGTTTTCCCGCCAGGTCAACGGCCTGCGCCCAGCGTTGAAACTCCCGCTCGATGCGGCGGTTGGCGTCACCATCACCCGTCAACAACTGCAATCGCGGCCCGGTCCCGATCACGTCATTGGCGAGCGTCAGCACAATCCCGCGGGCGTAGCTGTTGTTCGCCACTTCGTAACGGGACCGGTTACGAAGAATCCGCCGCACATCGGCACTATTGGCGGCCAACGCCGACAGCCCGTCCGCATTCGCCCAGTGACGGCGGTTATCCGGCGTGGTCGCCGCCGCGTCGTAGCGGCTGCGAAAGAACCGACCAGAACGGCCCGAAAGTGACGCCTTGGTCAGTCGCGATCGCGAAATGTTTCTGAGCCACGCCAGCACTATGTCGACCCCGGCGGTGTGAGTTTATTGAACCGCAGGCCGCGAGACTTTGACTTCGCGGCATCCTTCGAACACAGGTGGCGGTCGACCGCGATCTGGTCGGTCAGCTTGTGCTGTTCCATGCTGCCCGAATCACCCGACGCCTTCGCCGGTCCGGCAGCGTTCTCGCGAATGGTCTCGTCGAGTGATTCCGCCACGTCCGGTCTCCTGTGTTGATGACGAACAACGAACGTCGCCTACCTGTAGACCTACCCGGTTGCGGTTCGAACTGACGACGGAATCGGCCCTGATTGACAGACTTGCTCCATATGTGGAACCAAAGAGTGATCAGCGGCTGGAAACTCACACAGTGCTTCAACGTCTGGTCGGCCTTGACCGCTATTTCGAGATGTGGCTCAACGACATCGCACTCGCAGATGAGTGCCGACTCAGTCGCCCATGTCGAGTTGCTGCGCCTGAGCGGCCAACTCGTCCAGTGCCTGGGCCCGCATTGCGTTCGCTGCCCGGTCATCCGATGTGAGGATGACAATTCGGGCGTCGACGTTGAGAACCTGCAGTCCGTTTTCGAACTCGACGAATGGCTGCTTCCAGTGAGCATGCCCGCGAATGACCAGGCAGTCTCTTCTTCGTAGCAAAGCGTCGCGTACTTCCGAGATTCCCCGCTGTGACTCATGTGGTCCAGCGGGACCATCGTGCATGATCAGAACATCCGGCTCGCGGTCGAGGACACGATTGAGCGTCGCAAGGTAATCGTCATGGCTGCGACGATTCAGGCGGGTGGCCTTACCAATGATTCCACCGATTCCAGCAATCTTCAGTCCATCTATTTCAACGACGTCCCCGTCGAAATAATGGGCATTCGACGGAAGTCGCGGTCGGCAGGATTGATGGTCACTGAAGATGTCGTGGTTTCCGGCAACACCAGCAACCCAATCGAAGCAATCCGCGAATGCATTCCACACATCCGTCACGTCACCCGTCCCACCCCGCTTGTCGAGTCTCGGAACAGTGTAGAAATCACCAGCCAGAAGCGCTCGTACGTGCTTGCCGTTGTCGATTCCGAAACGTGGAAGTACTTCGGCGACTAGACGGTCCGGTATGACTTCACCAAGGAGCCGAATCGGTCCGCCTGCGGAGTCTTCAAATCTCTCCCGCCCCTGGAGATCTGCAGTCACCACTACAGCAAGAGCATCAGCCGGGAGACGGTCGACTGTCGCAACATGCACCGGAAGTCGATCGACGTAGAACCCCCCAGCTCCGCGACCAGCATTCAGAAACGGAAACTCTACGATTGGTTCAAGTTGGAAGTCGACGATTCTCATTGTCGATCAGGATACACGACGGCGACGAGAGGTTCGGTCAGGCACTTTTCTCACGAGCCAGCCAACGTTTCCGAAGTGGTCACTCTCCACTGGCAGTGTCGACATTCTTTTCGACGGACGATCTTCCCTTCCCGGGGCCGCGTATAGATGACGAAGAAATGTCGACAACCGCACCTCGGACATTCGATTCCCTGCCGAGAGTTCGACAGATTTGACTTCGACTCGCCCATCAACGTCGCCCTCTCTGCAGTTCAGAGAGCTTCAGACGACGACGTGGCAGCACCGGCGCGACGTCGGTGCCAAACAAAACCGCTCCCTGAATTGATGCTGCCACAGCACTTCCAACGAGACAGTCCAGCCAGTGGTTGTCGGACTGCTCTGGGCGAAGTTTCCATTCGTCGACTGTTCGGCCGCGACCGGTTGTTTTGACGAAGTACTCGGCGGTGACCTGCTCGGCAAACAGTCGGTGTGTTTCGGGCTTTGAACCGAACACCGACAGGCAGCCCCGGTCGCCCATCGAAACCGCCAGCCTCGCGTGGACGAACGACTTCCACCAGTTCGTGTCGTAGACGACATGCCGAATGGCCCGCTTGCCTCGGACGTTGGGGATGCGCCAGTTGAGTCCGACGCGATCGCCCTGTTTTCGCTTGTACTCGGAAAAGGGAATGCTCGACGCGCCGACAAAGCGTCCATGCGATGGCGTGATAATCGTCGAGTGACTGCTTTGCCGGCAGAACTGGTAGACAACATCAGTCGAGTGCCCCCAGTTGGCATCGATCAGACAGCGATCAATCTTCAACGCCGCTCCATCGTCCCGTTTCCACTCCTGGCTGAGGTACTGCTGCGTCAGTGCTTCGAGGCCCGCGTAGATCGAACCTTCCAGGCCACTGCCCGGTGACGCATTGGCCAGCGTGTGGCGCGCATCCCGTAGCGTGAAGTACGTCCGCTTCTGGTCAGGAAAAGAGCCGTAGTCGACGACGTAGCCGGTGAAGTCGTCTTCCCACGCGCACACGCAGAAGAACAGCAGTTTCTGCTGCACGTCGATGAACATCGTCAGGTGGTTGCACGAGATTGGAATCTCGGCGCGCTGGATGTTGTTGATCTTCGCCTCGATCTGGTCAGCGGTGAGCATGTCCTCGTCGACGGTTTCCTCCGGCAGCGGTTCGTTCTGATACTCTGCGAAAAATGCAGCCTCGTCCTGCAGTTTGAGATTCATCGCGTGCTGGATCGCTGACAGCTCGTCGTGATTGTGGCGTTCCGGCCACGCGATCTTCGCACCGACGTCCATCGCTTCCCGATGTTGAGCGTAGAATTCGGTCGCTGCTTTGCCACCGTCGCCGCTCCGCATGCCTTCTGCGCGGAGTTCCGCGTAACGAGCCCACAGCTTTTCGTCGTCAGGGAACGAGTAAACCATGCGGGTGCGTTCGCCGTTCCATTCGGGATGCCGATCGCGATCAAGAATGCTGTCGGCCATGTCGCCGGGCCGAATCACCGTGCAGGGCATGATGCCGCTGATCTTCTTCCCCGGCCCAGCGAGACCAAGGACCGCTCCGGCCAGAATGCTCTCACGATTCGCACACTGAGACAGCGAGCGGGCCGACTCGTCGGTTTGTGGATCGTCGAGCACGACCAGTGACGGTCGCACCGTCTGACCATCGGATCGCTTGAACTTCATTCCACGAATCCGACCGGTGATGCCTGCGACTTTGATGATCGCTCCGCTGGCCAACGAACCCGGCATCGTGGGCAGCACAACTTCGCGGGCCGTCCAGCCGATGTGAGTTCGCTCACCTTGGTGAAGCTGGCCGCTGCATCGGTTCGCGATGCCATCAAGACACTGGATCGGAAAGACGACCTCGGGGAAGTCTGCCAGCAGCAGCTCGTTGCCGTCGAGTTCCGTCTTGATGGAATCCAGCATGTCCATCGCGTGGCCTTCGTTCGAACCGATGAGGCAGACGAACTCGCGGTGGCCGTTCAGCACGGCCCAGATGCAGGCACATTCACAGATTGTCGTCTTGCCGCTGCCACGCGGCATCGCCATCGCGAACAGACCGCCTTCAAGCACTGCCTCTTCGATCTTCGCGATGACCTTGAGATGGTCCGGCGACCAGGCCAGATGAAATGTCAGCGGGAAGTAGGCCTCGCAGAAAAATCGAAAATCGCGTTCGGCCCGATGACGTCGATCGGAATTGCCGATCGCCGGCAGTTCGCCAATGTCTCGACCGGCCTGCGCGATTGCGGCATTACGGGCACGAGCTCGCTCCTTGAGTGTGCTGTAGGGATCGGCGTCCGGTTCCGCTTCTGGCCGGTGACAGACATCGACGAGCCACGCGACGTACCGCAGCAGGTCGACATGCCGGCCGTCACCCACGCGAAAGCCTGCCCGCGTACGGTGGCGGTAAAGCTGGCGTTCGCTGATGACTTCGCCCAGCGGGGTCGAGTTCAACAGCCGGCACAGTTCGCCCGGTCTGAGTTTGCGAGGATCAATCGCCACGTCCGAGTCCCTTTACCAGCCACGCGGCGTACATCACCAGGTTGATCGTGCCATTCGCATTCGTCGGAGCGCCGGCCTCGATGTCCGCCCGCAGCGTGTCCTCGCGCACGGGCTTCCCACCGACCTTCGACAGCAGCGCGGCTGCAGCCGGGATCGCCAGTGCTGTCGGATTCAGGCTGCGATCGTGGTCATCTGACGACATCAGGAAACCTTTGAAAAGATGCTGGAATCATTCGCGAACTCGCTGGAGTTCGTCCGCGTCTCATGGCTCCATGTGTCTCGTTGTTGAACGGACCACGAACTACGGAGACGCGTACGATGAACGCCACACACGACATGCCCGAGATCCTCGCCACACGGAACGAAGCGTGGGGTTTCTTTGGGACCACGCTTTCGAACACCGGCTGCAGCGACACCGACGCCCGTGAGATCTGGGGTGACGTGAGCTGCGAGTTGATTCACGCATTCGGGCTGACCAGCGAGCACGCCCGCGACTTCCTCGACAGCCGAGACGGACGCCACCTCGCTGACGCGATGACGCACGACGGCTGGATCAGCGGCCCGCTGCCCGCCTGGACGCGACGCTCGATCACCCGCTTCCTCAACACCCGCGACTGAAGGGCTCCTGCGATGAAGAACGCAAACACAACCACCTGGCTGGTCGCGACGGTCACGCGGTACGTGCTGGTCGACGCCGACAACGAAACGCTCGCCCGCGAGATGGCCATGCCGCTGCTTGAGGACCTCTACGCCGATTTCCGCGAGAAGTACGGCAACCATCCGATCGTCATTCACACGGTGCGACCCGCGACCGAGGACGAGATCGAACTCTGGAACTGGCATCACAAGATGCTCGCCCGGAAAGACCGGGCAACTACGACGGACTCCTGAGCCGGCCACGTTGGCCGGCTCTTTCTGTTTCTGGACCCACTTTACGAAGGGGAACGAAGAATGGCTGCAAGTAAGACCACGATGAAGAAGGCGACCACGCGGAAGGCCACGACTCGCAAGAGCGCGACGGCAAAGCCGGATGCCGCGAAACCGGCTGCGAAGAAACAGTCGGCGAAGAAGGCCGGCTCCGCGAAGAGGCTCAGCGCCTTGGACGCTGCGGCAAAGGTGCTCGGCGAAGCGACCGAACCGATGGCTTCGAAGGAGATGATCGAGACGATGGCGACCAAAGGCTACTGGACGAGCCCCGGTGGCAAAACGCCTCACGCCACACTTTACGCCGCGATCATCCGCGAGATCAGAACGAAGGGCGACGACAGCCGATTTGTGAAGACCGATCGCGGCCGCTTCGCCCTGAAGACCGCCTGAAGGAGACGCCGAACATGATCGCCGAACGACGATCCAGCGATGTCCCGCCCGGCTGCGAATGTCCGCGCTGCGGAGAACGCGACGCGGATCGCCTGGTCTGGCAGGACAACTTCGAAACCGTCCGCTGTGCGAGCTGCGGACATCTTTACGAACCCGATGCGGAGTACGAATACGATGACGACAACACGAGCTGAAGTGGCGGACGCCATCCGCGACGTGACCGCCGCCATGCAGACAACGCTGGATGAAGGCCGGCGTTCCACACGCATTGATGCCTGGGATCTGGTCGAGGCCCTGCTGGCGATCGCAGACCGCCTCGACACGCCCGTTCCCACCAGCGACGCGACTGGCAACTGACCGCCCGACGCGCTCCGTAGCGCGTGACGCCCCACGTTCGCGACGTCGGGGCGTTTTCTCGTTGGTCCGTAGAACGTTCAAAGCCCGCCCTCCATCGCCACACGCGCCAACACGGGCGAACCGGGCGCGACGGTGTCAACCGGAGCCAGATAACGCACCGGCTTGCCGAGTTCCTCCGCGATTCGGATCTCAGCCTGCACGCCGGTGCTCGTTTCCCAGCTATCGAGTATCAGCACAACAACTTCGTCGCAGCGCGACAGATGCTCGCGATCGAACCGCTCCCACCACGGCCATTCGATCGGCAGCCCTTCCGCCACCAGCGGATGCCCATGAACGATCGGTGCGAAGACAACGTGGCCCTGTCGCATGAGCGTGGCTGCCGCGCGACAGACCGCACGAAATCGTTCTTCCCGAATCGTGGCGTCTGCATGCGTGTAAGGGCTGGCCAGGTAGATCATGCCGGTACCTCCTGTTCTGGAACTGCCGCGATCCGCTCCGCCTTACGGCCCGTAAACTCCTCCCACCGCTTGACGATCACGTCGGCATACAGGCAATCGAGTTCCATAAGGAACGCTTTGCGTCCGGTCTGCTCCGCCGCCATGAGCGTGCTGCCGGAGCCGCCGAACAGATCAAGCACGTTCTCGCCAGTGCGGGATGAGTACTGCATCGCCCGCACCGCCAGCTCAACTGGCTTCTCCGTGAGATGAATCATCGACTGCGGGTTGACCTTCTTGATCGCCCATAGATCGGTCGCGTTGTTCGGTCCAAAGAACTGGTGTGCCGAGCCTTCTTTCCAGCCGTAGAAGCACCACTCGTGCGCTCCCATGAAATCCTTCCGAGTCAGCACAGGATGCTGCTTGTCCCAGATGATTGCCTGCGAGAAGTACAGGCCATGCTTCTTCAGGAACGGCGGGTAGTTGGCACAATTCGCATAGCCGCCCCAGATATAGAACGCCCGACCAGGCTCAAGCACTCGCGCCGCGTTCCCGAACCACGCATCCAGCAACCGATCGAATTCCTCATCGGACACGAAGTCATTGGCCAGCGGACGGTCCTTCGCTCGCAGCTTTTTCTGCGTAGGCTTCGCCTTCTCGGGATGCCGAGCGACGTCCAGCTTCTGGTGATGCTTCGCGCCCTCGAACGACGACAGGCCGGCGGCGATCGCATTGTTCGACCGCGGTTCGACCTTCACGTTGTACGGCGGATCCATATTTACGATGTGGATCGCCTGGCCATCGAGCAGCCGATCCACGTCTTCAGGCTTCGAACTGTCGCCGCACAGCAGTCGATGATCGCCAAGGATCCAAAGGTCGCCGGGTTGCGTGATCGCTTCGTCCGGTGGTTCAGGAACTGCGTCTGGATCGGTGAGCCCTTCCTGCACGCCCGGGTCGAGCAGCGTCGCCAGGTCGTCCTGCGTGAAGGCGAGCATGCCCAGATCGAAGTCCATCTCGCCAAGCTGCGACAGTTCGATGGGCAGCAGATCGTAATCCCACTCGGCGATCTCACCCGTGCGGTTATCGGCGAGGCGGTAAGCCTTCACCTGCGCTGGCGTCAGTCCTTTCGCCACATGGACCGGCACCTTCTCCAGCCCCAGTTTCTGAGCCGCCTTGAATCGCGTGTGACCGACGATGATCACGCCATCCTCGTCGACCACAATCGGCTGCCGGAATCCGAACTCCTGAATGCTCTGGACCACGGGTTCCACCGCGCCATCGTTGAGACGCGGGTTCTGCTCATAGGGTTTGACGTCCGTCAGTTTCCGTTGCTCAATTCTCATGATTTCTGACTCCGTTCAGACTTCGGACACACAAAACAAACTGTCCTCAATAGCGCTGCTGTTCCCGCGTGGATGTTTCTGTTCGCATCGTTCGGAAGTACCTAATCGCATGGGGTTGGCTCCGCCTGACCGCGTCCATGCCTGAGCAGCCGGCACTGTGCCACTGGGACAAATCGACCAGTGCTCCACCGGGCCATCGCACACACAGTGGGGACACCCCCTTATAGGGGTGTGTCCCACTGTGTGTTCCGGTCACTGGACCGCGTTTGTGTCCCGGTCTGTCCCAGTCGTCCCAGTGACGTTTTCGAGTCGATAACCCGAGTACTTCTGACCGTTCGACTTGGTGATTTCGCATTCGCTCACAACCCTGTTCGAAACGAGTTCGTTGATCGCCGGGTTGAACCGGCGTGTGCTGAGACCGGTGGCTTCCCGGATCGCTCGCGCCGTTTCGCCGTCAGAGAAGCGTGGCAGGACGTCGATGATCGTCTGCTGATCCTGATCGACCCGCGCGGCATCACGACGTTCGCGACGCCGGCGAGTGACGGTCTCTGAGGCTTCATCACGAGCCGCGTATGCTTCGGCGGCGGTCATCATCTGGACATCCCACCGACGCCCGTCCGAGTCCTGACGCGTGCCTTCATCGACGTCGATCCCCCAGAGCCCGCTGTGGCCGGCACTGCCACCGGCAGACATCCAGAGTTCGTGGTGACCACCCAGATCCGGGTCGTAGCGCACGCGACGATTGAGCAGCAGCCATTGCCGTACGAACTCCTGAAATCCCGCCCACGCGATGTTGTCGAGCTCTGCCGGTTCGTACGGCTCAGCGATGCCCTTCTTCAGGTGATGGCACAGCAGCGGCGTGCATCCTGTTTCCTGAGCCAGTTCACCAAGCGACTTCAGATACGACCCAACAATGAAAAGATTGCCGGCGTTCTCACCAAGGCCAAGCATCATGAGATACGTTGGATCGAGAATGAGAACATCGAGTCGATGCGTTTCTATAAAAGCCTTGAGTGCCCGAATCTGCTCGGCCTGCCCGAGTTGCGGTACCTCGAACGACCAGATGACGTTGTCACACTCGGCCAGCCGCAGGCCTTTGGATGTAGCGATCCGCCGTGCAGTTTCCTGAATCGTCGCGGCTCCGGATTCACCGCTCATCAGGCCGACGCGGCACGCGGTCGCGACGGGGTGCGCACCGAGGAACGGTTCGCACTGACCGAGCGAGATGGCCAGGTCGACACTGATGTTCGTCTTGAGCGTTTTCTTCGGGCCGGCAATCACGCCAGGCTGACCGCGAACCAGAAGTCCCGGAATCAGGTATTCCAGGTTGTACTCGTTGGCGTCGAGTTCCGCCGACGTGATCCCCGTGAAACGGGGGCCGGAATCGCTCTCCCGCATCTGATCCCAGTGATTCTCAACCAGGGCAACGGCGATCTGATCGGGTTCGTAGCGGCCAACGCTGTCTGCAATGCGATCAACCTCGCCCGATTTGAGTGGTGGTGAACAGCGTTCCGAATTCGCCCGATCGAGTGCTGCCAGGATTTCGCTGCGGGACATCCCGACACGACGCATCGTGCCCGCAAGTCTCGCCAGAGTGGCGTTCCGTTGGCCTGACGGTATTGCGTTCGCCGAGATCGAACCGGTTGCGACACGGGCAACCGTGGGCGACGTGGACGGCGAACGGGTTGGCTCGTTCCGGCCGTTTGATTTTGTTTCGGTGGCAAGCGCGTCGAGTTGGCGACACAACCAGTGAGGCGGTTCCGGCAACTGGTCGAATGGCAGGTCGAGTTCCCGATCCTCATCCCAGCGATAGCGACGACCGCCCTGCAGGATCGATGGCGGTACGACGATGTAACCGCCGTCGCCACGCGTATCGACTCGATCAGCAAGACGGCCGGCCGTGTTTCGCCAGTGCGTTTCCGCAGGCTGTCGAAATATGTACTGTTGGCCGCCGTTGGCGGTCAGCGACAATGGTGCCGTCCCCAGTTCATCAGTTCGACCCTCAACCTCGGTGAGCCACGTGCTGCCGGTGTCGACGTCGATGACGATCAGCCCCTGCGTCGCCAGACCGATGTTGGCATTCGGGCGTTGAGACCACCATTCATCGATCTGCGAGGCGTCCAGCGTCGCGTCACGATTTCCGTGCTTCGTGAGCGGAGCTTTAGTTCCGGGTGCGCAGGGGAAGACGGCGTATCCCCGTTGTGAATACTCCAAAGCAGCCGTCCAGAGTGCAGTCCGTTGCACGTTCAGAAGGGCACCTCGTCATCATCGAAACTCGGTTGATGAATGACGGGCTCCGGCAGTTCACCCAGTTCGTATGCGATGATTCGGTCGTACTTCTCACCAGCAACACTGCACACCGTGATCGTTTCCGCCAGGGCGACGCCGCCGGCGTTGGCGATGTCGACTGCGTCCTGTGCTGTTTCGGGTACATGGTCCGGCGAGCGGCGTTTCCACCACTGCTCCGCTTTCCACCGGGCGTATCCGGTATGCTCGAAGCAGACCCACTCAGACTGCCAGTGATCGAGACCCAGTCGGTACTCGACGCGCATCGTTCGTGGCGTGCCTTCATCGGCATCGCGTTTCAGATGGACGCTGTAGCGGACGTCGAGCACGTCGTATCGGACGTCGGTTGCTTCGCCTGACAGCACTCCGGTCTGACTGGCCTTCGCTTCGTGCTTCTGACGATCAGGCGGCGGGAACTCGAATCCACATTCGGGACATACGCTGTAGCCTGCGGCGATCAGCGACCGGCATTCCGGACACATCTTTGCCGGGGCTTCACCGAGTGTTTCTGCGGCCTCTGAAATCTGAATCGCGTCCACCGGTCCATGACGGAGCACGTTGCCACCAAAATCCAGAACGAGGCAGTTCTGCTTCCCCGGATGGCAGCGGAACCCCCTACCGACCATCTGGTAGTAGAGGCCCGGCGAGAGCGTCGGCCGGAGCAGTGCGACGCAGTCGATGTGCGTGGCGTCGAAGCCGGTCGTCAGCACATTGACGTTGGCCAGGTACTTCAGACCGCCGTCTCGGAATCGCTTGAGCGTCGCGTCGCGTTCTGACGTCGAGCTTTGGCCGCTGATGAACCCGCATTCGAAACCATGCCGCTCGATGACCGACGTAACGTGCTCACCGTGCTGGACGCCCGACGCGAAGATCAGAACGGCACGGCGATCCCGCGTGGTTTCAATGATCTCGGTGCAGGCCGACTCGACAAGCACTTCGGTGTCCATTAGCGCTTCGACTTCGCCGGCGACGAATTCGCCAGCCCGGACATGCAGGGCATCCGTGTCGGCCTGTTCCCGGCCGGCCTTTGCGGTCAATGGTGAGAGGTAACCGTCCCGGATCAGTTCCCGCACCCCGACTTCGTAGCAGACGTGAGTAAGAAAATGGTCCGGTGTGCAGATCGGGCCGTCCTTCATTCGGAACGGCGTCGCTGTGAACCCGATGAGCCTGACGTTGGGATTCTCATCCTGTGCATTGCTCAGGAACTGCCGATACATGCCTTCGCCTTCAGGCGGCAGCATGTGCGCCTCGTCAATCATGATGAGGTCGAACGCCCCAAGTTCCCGGGCCCGGCGATGAACGCTCTGAATGCCGGCGACGATGACGCCGCTGCCCGTATCCCGCCGATTGAGCCCGGCCGAGTAGATGCCGAACTCAAGTTCCGGCGAAACGACTCGCAGTTTGTCAGCAGCCTGCTCAAGCAGTTCCTTCACGTGTGCAAGAATCAAAACCCGCCCCTGCCAGAGCGTCACAGCGTCGTGGCAGATCGAAGCGATGACGGGTGTCTTGCCACCGCCTGTGGGAATCACGACGCACGGGTTATCGTCCCGCGATCGAAGGTGCTCGTAGACCGCTGCCCGGGCAGCTTCCTGATAAGCGCGAAGAGTCAGCATTTCACCGGCTCCTGATTTCGAGAAGTCGGTCTTGCCCGCCACCTGACTGATACGTACGATTTATCGCCCCCAATACGTAACGAGGCAGCTCTAATGAAAAAACTCACGCTCAGCGCTGATCCTGAAGTCATTTCCGAGGCACATCGCCTGGCGAAGAGCCAGGGCACAAGTGTGTCAGCCATGTTCTCGCGCTTCGTCCAGTTGCTGTCGCAGCGTGATCGCGAACGGCCTCGGATCGGGCGATTGACCCGTCGTGCAACGGGGATCATCCAGCTTCCTGAAGGACAGTCAGAGCGCGATGTGCTGGAAGACGCTCTGGCAGAAAAGCACGGCTTGTGACCATGAAGGTTTTCCTTGACACCAACGTTCTGATCGACGTGCTGGCAGATCGGGAACCGTTCTACGACGACTCGGCGGCGATCTGGACGCTGGCCGAGCAGCAGTCGGTGACTGGCCAGATATCGGTCCTCAGTTTCACGAACATCTTTTACATCGTTCGGCGACTGACCGATCTCAGGACGGCTCGACGGGCGCTCGGTCTGCTCCGCGATGCTTTCACGCCGGTTGCCTGCAACGCCAGCACCATCCAACTCGCGATAGACGCAAAGTTCCGGGACTTTGAAGACGCGGTTCAATATCAGAGTGCCGTTCAGGCGAATGCCGACTGTCTGGTAACTCGCAATCAGGGGCACTTTCCAACCTCCGGAGAATGCCCGATCCTGACTCCCGCCGAGTTTCTCGCCGCGCAATCGTTCGAATGACCGTCGCCAGTCAGTTCAAAGATCTGCACGAGAGTTCTGCCGCTTTTGATGGGATCGGCTTTCTTGATTCTCAGGTCGACGATCTGGCTGTCGTCGATGTAGACGCCACCGTGCTGAAGTGCATCCAGGAGTGCTTTCGCGATGTTGTCGATGTCACGCCGCCGACGATCAGGCGGTGAGGCCACGATCAGCATTTCGAGTTCTTCCGTGAGTGGCACAATCGACGTCTCCGCGAGAATCGCCAGTACGGTTTCCCGGAACCGGCGACCCTCGCGGCTGATCAGCGTTCGTGCTCCGACCCGACGCCAGTAGTGGTTAATCGACGGTGGCCACGGCAACTCCAGTTCCACCATCAGGCACGGCTCCACGGAGGCGTCCTGACTGATGTCGCCGCGGCCGCAGCGACCGGCGGAGACTCTTTCCGGGAGTAGCCGCGGATCTCATTCGTAATGTCACCCGTGTCGTCACGCCGTCGGCAGCGTACGTGGATCACGAGTGGCAGGTTGTGAAGTTCCACCGAGTCCTTCGGAGCCATGACACCGACGGCTCGACACACAGCCGACAGTTCCGCCTTCGCGATGGCGACGGCCGTCGCGTTCGGGTTATCCAGATTCAGGCGAGCCCACAGAATCCGATTGCTGTGAGGTCCCTCGATGATCTGAAACGTCAGTTGCAAATACTGGCCTGTGCCAGCCTTTGTCGGTTTCTTTTCCGACTCAGTGATGACAGCCACGTACTTGCCGGCTGGAATCGCTTCGAAGTCTGATGTTGGTTCCACTTCGTTCGCGTCGAATCCCTGCAGGTCAGCCATTGTTTTCTCCTGTTGATGGTTTGGTTGATGAGAGTGCGTTGATGAAAGCCGTCCAAGAGAGATCAATCTCTTCGTCGATGCCGTAGCGGTTCTTCGCGATGCATGACGGTCCGCCAACGCAGCGCAGAATGCGTTCGCCGCCGGCGTTACCGATTTCCTTCGCGATCGACCGTTTGCGACCGAAGCCAGCATCTTCCGTCTGAGTGCGGAACTTCCGCGTGGCGAACAGCACGGCGTCCGACCATTCGTTGACGAGTGCGCTGGCGTGCTTGTGCAACCGAGGCGAATAGCGGTCGTAAGCGGCGGTTTCCGGGTCTTCGAACTTCTCGACCTTCGCATGAGCAATGCAGATCACGACCATGCCGCGTTCGGTTCGAAGTCCGTTCAAGGCGTCCAGCACTTTGCGCCAGAGAGACACGGCGTGCGTGTAGCCCTTGGCATAGCCGCCATCGACCTTCTCGATCGATGAGACGTTGTACTGCTGGCAAAGGTCGTCCCAGATCAGACGCTCCAGCCAATCCAATGAATCAATCACGACCGTCTGGTAGTGGTGCTGCTCCATTGCGAGCTCGGCCAATGCCGTCTCGACGTCTTCGAAAGTGGTGGAAAGCGGGAAGCGGTCACAGTCGATCTCCGCGAGTCCGTCTTCAGTTTGGATGAAGACGGGTTTCGGAGCCTGCGCCGCAAACGTGCTCTTCCCGATGCCCTCTGTGCCGTACACCGCCAGTCGTGGCGGCATGGGTTGCCGCCCCTTCTGAATCTGCTTCATGAGTGACATGTAGTTGCAGTCCTTTCGTTGATTGAATGACGTGGATTGGGTTGGTTGTTGCGTTCAATTCGAAAGGCGTCTTCGCCGAACTCACGACGAAGAAAGCCGAGGAACACCTTGCACAGGTCGCGACCGACATCGGTGTCGGCCGCGACGACGACGGTGCGAGCGTCCTTGTCGAGAAAATGCCCCGCGTCCATGCGGACGCGTTCACTGCCATGCAGGCTTTCCGTAGCCCAGATCGCGAGCAGCAGGCTCGCTTCCACATCCTCGAAGGGGACTTCGTCTGCGAAGACGAAGCGTCGGGCAGCGCTGTGCATCCAGGTGTTCCTCGGCGGGGTTTGTTTCGTCTCTACCTGTAGACCTACCCGGTTCGGACGCGAGGTGACGAAGTGATTCTCAAAGCCAGTCTCGGAGTGCTGCGTCTTCGAAGCGCTGGCGCAGTCGCCGAACTGCGTCATTGAGCGTTGTCCGTGGGACTCCCAATTCGCGCGCCGCCTGAGAGATCGACGTTTCGCTCAATCGCCTGGCCAGGTCGCGGTCGTCGTGGTTGAGCGTTTCAAGCAGTGAGGCGACATCAACGGCCAGCGATTCCTGCTCGAGTTGATCACGCGGTACCTGTCCGCGATGGCGGTTCTTTTCCGTGGTGTCGAGACAGTCACCGAGTTCAACCGGTGCCTCGCCCGAGACCCGCACTTTGCCATGCAGCGAATCCAGCCGGTCACGGTCGCGTTTGAGAGCGCGCTGGTCGCGCAGCAGGTTCGCTGCGTAGCGATTGACGACCGTCGTCACAAAGACATGCCAGTGGGCACGCTTCGGGTCAAAGGACTCGGCATGGCGTAGCAACTTGAGCCAGAGTTCCTGTTCGATGTCGTCCCGGTCATGGGACTGGAACCCGGCTCGCCCGACCATGCGCCGGGCGGCGCGACGAACGACCGACGTTGAGAAGTTGTCGGGAATGCGGGGCTGGCTTTGTTGGTCGGTGGAATTGTCAGTGATCTGCAGCATTTCGTGACTCCGTCGGGGTGGAACTCCCGTCGTGCCCAGTGCACGACGACAGCCCCCGGGGGGCTGGCACGAAACGCGAAAAGAAAATCAGCCGGGTGACGCAACGCGTGTCCCAGCTGAGACTTCCGTCTTGAGATTTCACGTCTTGCAGTTGCACGAAAACGCGACAACTGCAAGTGCAACGTTTAGTCCTCTACTTCCACCGGCGGTCGAATGGCCCCGCTCCACGATACGAGGGCGTTGAGATCAGCAGCTGTTTCCCAGAGCACGCGAAGAACGTCCGCGCTGTCGTCCTTCAGGCAGCGGCTGACATCGGATTCGCTGAGTCCTGTCATGTGTGCCAACTCGGCCTGCGTAGGTCGTGGAAGCAGACGAGGCGAACCCGTTCGTTCCCGAGTATCGGCAGCGTGATTCCGCGCGGCATTGAGATGCCGCTGCATTTCGTGAACCAGCTTTTCGATCTTCGCGGCTCGGCCACCACGTTTCTTTGGAGCAGTCCGACGAGATCGCTCGTCCGCAGACGCATCCTCAAACCGGCCAGCGATCTGATCAGCATCGAACTCGAGGCCATCGCTGGTTTCGAGAAGAACGCTTTCCAGCGCGACCACGACTTTCGATCCTGCAAACGGCCAGTGACGAACCGATGCTTCAGTCGGAACGACGACCACAGCTGCCGGGCGGCGATCCATCTCATTGAGAATGTTGGCCTCGTGTCCCTTCCAGTTGCGGGCGAACATGGTCTCTCGCGACCTGCCATTCCACGTGGCTGTTCCCCATCGCCAGAGTCGGCCAGTCACAAGTTCAGTCGCTGGACCGCGAAGGTTTATTGTGCTGTTGAGAAGCGCGAGCAGTGCGGGAACGTCGATGTCCCATCGCTGGAGACTCGACGCCTCAATGCCCGTCGGACCGCACTCGGGGCACATCAGCAGCAGTGACTTCGCAAGCGGCGCAACACGTCCGATTCCGGCGCAGTGCGGACAGGGCAGCGAACGCGCCGGCTGCGCCGCTGCCAGAACTCGAGTTCCATTCATCCATGCTGGTGACGGCGACAGCCAGCGTTCGACGTCAGTTGACGAGAGCCGGGCTGGCTCCATCTCCAGCGTCTGCAGCACTCTCGACAGACTGCTCGTCACGTTCGATTCCCCATCGCTTGAGGTACTTGTGCACGATCTCCACTCGTTCCGGCCGTTCGCTGCGGACGGTGCATGAGTTCGGCCAGGTCACGTTGAAGGTCACCGTTCCGCCGCGCGTCCGGCTCCGAGGAGCAAACTGAAAACAGAACGTGACCTGCGTCACATGCACGGCGTGCATCGGACATCCCGTATCGTTCAGGCACTCGTCGATCATGTGGTAAACGTCGTCTGGCGTCCGGTCGGGATCGGCTTCCAGCGTGATCCGGCGATGGCTGTTTCGGAACGACAGCCGCATGGCCCGGATCCGAACTTCGACTGCATCTTCAGGATCGGTGGTCAGCGAGAAGTGCGGGTCCTTGAGCACGTCGAGGTCATACACGGTCTCCGGTTTCCACGGAGCCAGATCGACACCCAGCATCACGCGGCCGAAGACGGCTTCGATCCCGTCGCGGACTTTCGGCGGAACGCGAGCCAGCAGTTCGAGAGTCCCGTCGGCGGGCGAAAACGCAAAGACGATCTGAAACGTCTTCCGCATCATCCGTGGTCGCAACAGTCCGGACGAATCGTGGACCGTGACGTTCTGCACAAAATCGTCAGGCCACGCGAAAAAGTACTCGACGCCCTTGCGACTGAGTTTTTCCACCGTGCAGTGCCGGCCGCGACCCTGTTCCCAGACCAGCAGATCGGACAGCTGACGCGACAATTGCTCAACCGCTTCCGGCGACGTGTCGGGATTCGTGTGAGGCAGATCGGTGCGTATCCGCCAGCGACTCAGCGATTGAACTTCGTGAATCACCAGCGCCGACTGCACAAGTTCCGGTTCATTCAACCAGGCCCACATCGCCTTGTGATACCAGCCGCCATTGTCCGGCAGACGGTTGGCGAAATCGAAATCGCCAGCGTCCGCTGCCGCTTCGACCAGTGCATTGAATCCGGTCTCGCGTGACAGCTCGCAGACATCATGCAGATTCGATTCGACCCGGTCGAAGTCCTCGTCAGAGAGTTCATCCAGAGCCTGCTGGATGGGACCGATCTCCCGCTTCTGAAGACCGTCCCAGTCGATGGGCAGTGAGCCCAGGTTCATCCGGATGAAGAATTCCCGCAGCAGCGGGTTGGGAACCATGCGCAGCACGGTTGGCAGTGAAAATCGAGTCATTCGTTCTGTTCCTGCTGAATTCGGCGAACCGCCACGACTTTGCCCAGCACGCGAAGATCTGCATCCGGAGCCACTGGTATCGGTCGATACCGGGAGTTCTCGGGACGCAGTTCAATCTCGTGCCCCTGTATGGACAGTCGTTTGACGGTCGCTTCGCCATCCAGCAGTGCGACCACGATGTCACCGTTCTCGGCCACCGGCTGTTGACGGACGACGACCAGGTCTCCGGTCTGCATGCCGGCATCCTGCATGCTGTCACCGGAAACTCTCAGAGCGAAGTGCCGGCCCGAACGCACCTGAGCCGCGTCGACCAGCACTTCCCCTTCGACGTTTTCTTCCGCCAGCAGCGGCATGCCCGCAACGACCGTGCCCACGATCGGCACCGAAACGAGTCCGGCCGGATCGGGGGGCACCTGCCTGACCACAGTCAGGCTGCGGGCCTTGCGCGGTTCCCGATGCAGATAACCTTTGCGCACGAGCTGTGTGATCTGCTCATGCACACTGGCGGGAGCGATTCCCAACGCGTCCGCCAGTTCCTGCATCGTCGGCGGGACATGATTGCGCGCAAGCCATTCCTGCACCGCTGCCAGCGTCTTCTGCTGGGGCTCGGTGAGTCCGGATATTGGGCGTCGACCACGACGCGCACGCTGTCCCGCCACAGAACTGTCCTTTCATCGCCTTTTTCTGCTGTCCATTGATTGGCGGCATTTTAGCCCGCATATCTATCAGGTCAATTGAACAAGTATTTTAGCCGCCGAATCGCCGCCCTCGCCGGCGGGCGTCTTCGGCAACAATCGTCGGCGACTGAACGAGCCGGTCACTTTCGCGAGATCGAATTCGTCAGTTCGATCTCCGACCGGGTAGGTCTACAGACAGGGCGAACGAATAAACGCTGAAACCGAGCTGGCTGCCGCATCGCTGAACTGAGATCGCCCTGCGCGCCGCCAGACTCACAGCAGGATGCTCATGACAGATGACCCCGTACTGATGACGTCGGAAGAACGTCGAACCGAGCTGGCTGCGATCTTCTCTGCTGTCATTCTGCGACAGCGTTGCCGGTTGATCCTCGAACAACGGGAGTCGCCCGCGTCCGACACGACATGCCTTGAGCTTTCGTCCGAAACCGTGCTCAGTGACCACGACGGTTAACGGTTTCGAGATCGTGTGATGCGATCGATTTCTCAAACGGAGGCATGTGATGTCATTGAATGTGGGCAAAGAGATCTCGGCGCTGCAGCGGATGACAGTCCGGGAGCTGCGACGAAAGTACGAAGACGTCTTTGGTGATCAAACGAAGACGGGCAACCGGGCCTGGCTCATCAAGCGAATCGTCTGGCGAATTCAGGAAATCGCCGAGGGTGGCTTATCCGAACGGGCGCGGCAGCGGGCAGAGGAACTCGCGAACGATGCCGATCTGCGCCTTGCGCCACCGCGTCCAAAACCTGCCACAACAAACCCGGAAGCGCAGACGGTCACAACTCACGTGCAGTTCGATCACGACGATCGATTACCGCTGCCAGGAACGGTGCTGTCTCGCGAGTACAAGGGCCGTACGGTTCAGGTCCGCGTGTTGACCAGCGGGTTCGAATACGAAGGCGAGGTCTACCGTTCGCTCAGCGCCGCCGCGAAGAAGATTACCGGCACGCACATCAACGGCTTTCAGTTCTTCCGCCTTCGCCGGGAGAACCGGAAATGAGTCAGTTCTCTCAACGTCGCAATGGCCGGGAAAAGCCGCCAGCGAAGATTCGATGTGCCGTCTACACGCGAAAGTCGACAGAGGAAGGCCTCGACCAGGAATTCAATTCGCTCGACGCTCAACGTGAGTCCGGTGAGGCGTACATTCTCAGCCAGGTACAGGAAGGCTGGGAACTTGTCGCCGACAAGTACGACGACGGCGGATTCACAGGCGGCAACATGGACCGCCCAGCGCTGAAGCGGCTGATGGCCGACATTGAAGCCGACCGAATCGACTGCGTGGTCGTTTACAAGGTCGATCGCCTCAGTCGGTCGCTGATGGATTTCTCACGCATGCTGGAGAAGTTCGACCTGCACGGCGTGTCGTTTGTCGCTGTCACGCAGAATTTCAATACGACCAGTTCGATGGGCAGATTGACGCTTAACATCCTGCTGTCCTTCGCCCAGTTCGAACGCGAGATCATTTCGGAACGGACGCGAGACAAGATTGCCGCAGCGCGACGCAAGGGGAAATGGTCAGGCGGCATGCCGATACTGGGCTATGACGTCGATCCGCGTGGCTCGAAGCTGATCGTCAATGAGGACGAGGCTGTGCGCGTGGGAATAATCTACGAGCTGTACCTCGAACACCGCTCACTGCTTGCCGTCATTCAGGAACTTGAGAATCGCGGATGGTTCAACAAGCGATGGATCACCCGCAAGGGCACTGAACGCGGCGGGAAGACGTTTACGAAGTCGAGTCTGCACAAGTTGCTCACCAATGTGACGTACACCGGCAAACTGCGGTACAAGGACGAAATCCATGAAGGGGAGCACGCTGGCATCGTCGACCCGGAAACCTGGCAGCGCGTGCAGTCGTTGCTCCAGCGCAACGGTCGCACTGGCGGCGCGCTCGTGCGGAACCGCTTCGGCGCTCTACTGAAGGGCATTCTGCGCTGTGTTCCCTGCGATGCGGCAATGGTGCCGACACACACGAAGAAGCCGGACGGGAAACGCTACCGCTACTACGTCTGCTCGGCGGCGCAGAAACGCGGATGGCACACATGCCCGTCGCGCTCTATCCCCGCGACTGAGATTGAACGATTCGTCGTAGACCAGATCCGCTGCGTCGGTCGAGACGAAGAGTTGATTCGCGACACCGTCGCACAGGCCCGTGAGCAGGCCAACGAACTGGTGAAAGGGCTGGAAGCCGAACGCCACGGTCTCGAACAGGAACTCGTTCGCTGGAATGACGAAGTGAGACGTCTGATCGACCAGTTGAAGCCGAGCGATCAGGCATCGCCCGCCGTCGATCGGCTGGCTGACCTGCAGGAACGTATCCGCGACGGCGAACGACGCATGACCGAACTTCGTGAGAAGGCGCTCGCGCTCAGTCACAAGGTCGTGGACCAGAAGGAAGTCGCACAGGCCATGTCCCTGTTTGACCCGCTGTGGGAATCCATGCCACCCCGCGAACAGGTTCGTGTCATCAGCCTGCTGGTTTCCCGGGTCGACTACGACGGTGCCCGCAACAAGGTCGCCGTCACGTTTCATCCCAATGGAATCCAGACACTGACCGAGGAATTCACTGACGAGGAAGACGCATCATGAAACCGATTCGAGTCGAAGCCGAGATCCACTTCCAGCGACAGAATCGTGGCCGCCGCGTTCTGGTCGACGGCCCGCCGGACGACACACCGCGTCCGTCCGGACGCATTCCGCGAGTCGCCCGCCTGATGGCGCTGGCAATCCGCTTCGACGGACTGATCAAGGCTGGAAAGATCGACAACCAGTCCGAACTCGCCCACCTCGGCAACGTCAGTCGGGCTCGGGTCACGCAGATCATGAATCTGCTGATGCTGGCTCCCGACATCCAGGAAGACCTGCTGTTCCTGCCTCGGGTCGAATCCGGCCGCGACCCGCTCCACCTCCGCCAACTCCAACCCATCGCCGCCATCCCCGACTGGCGGAAGCAACGGCGAGCGTGGGGTGAGGCGAAGGAGTCGCCAGCAGACTGAATTTAATAGCATCCGTAGCCAAGTGCTGTGAGGATGACGGTTCTGTACAATCCGACCAGCACTCAAGAGATCTACAATGATGCTTCAGGACCAGATGCTGCATGGAAAATACATTTACCTGGATTCCGCTTTATACAGAGATTGGCCGTCTGCTTCTTGACTGGGAAGACCGACAGCCTGAACTCATCGAGTGCCTCAATAAATTGCGTTCGGATGGCATCAAGGTCACGCCGCTGAATGACAAAGGCAAGGACGGTGAACGGTTTCTGATCAAGGAGATCGACCCTTTCACATTTCTTGGCTCCTTCAACCGCCAGATTCGAAACGAGGAACGCCTGGCGATCCTCACCGAGGTCAAAAGGCTCCTCGGAGCAGAGAAGCCCCTTCCAGATGACTTCAATGGCATTCCGGTTGTGAACAACCAGAATTCATGGTTCATTTCCTACCAGGACAAGCGTGGTCGCGACGATGTCTCGGCCCTCTGGCGCGTGTTTCGATTGGCGCTGAGTGACGATCCGATTGGCAGTCCGGAATTCGCAGAGGCATTTGATGAGGCACTCAATGTCAGGGGTGTCGCTACAAATCTCACGATGGGACTGTTCTGGATTCGCCCTGACACGTTCTTGAATCTGGACAACATTAACCGGGACTATCTCAAGATCGATCTGCCTTCCGAGGGTCTGTCTGCCAGCTTCTACATTGATGCAGTCAAAAGTGTCGCAAAGAAGGGGAAACCTCTGCCTGAGGTTTCCCGCGAAGCCTGGCTCTCCACTAACACCGGAGATGACAAGCCCGGCAAGAAGTTGCCGGCTGGAAATAATTACTGGCTCGTTGGCGCCTACTGGAACGATTCCGATCCGCCCGACCAGACAGAGCGGTTCCTCGACGAAGGTGTTTGGCAGAACGGTTACACGAACAAGTACCTCGAAGAAGTCCGCTCAATCAAAGTCGGGGATCAAATTGCTATTAAGTCATCCTCGACACAGAAAAAGAACCTGCCGTTTGACGCGCGTGGCAACACGGTTTCGCGAATGTCAATCAAGGCGATTGGCACTGTCGTCGCCAATCGTGGCGATGGCAGAACGCTGGAGGTGGAATGGGACTCCGGCTTCAAGCCAAAGGAGTGGTATTTCTACACAGACCGCCGAACCATCTGGCGACTGCGAACTGATCCTGATTACCGACATACCGATCTTTCGAGCCGGTTAATCGACTTTATCTGGAACGGGGCGAGCCAGGACTATGGCTGGTTCTGTCAGCGATGGTGGAGCTCAGACGACGTTCCCGAACCGGACCCCGATGATGACGATGGTAGTTCAGGGGAACCGTACAGCATCGAGGACATCATCGCCTCGGGTGTATTTCTGCCCGAGGCCGAGATTGCCCACGCGATTGACCGACTTCGTGCAAAGAAGAACCTGATCCTTCAAGGCGCTCCAGGTGTTGGCAAGACCTTCATCGCGCGAAAACTGGCATACGCCCTGATGGAGGAGAAGGCAGATGACCGTCTGGAACTGGTCCAGTTCCACCAGACGTATTCGTACGAAGACTTCGTGCGGGGATATCGCCCACTGCCAGACCAGGCGGGAACGTTCGGGCTGCAGGACGCCGTCTTCTACAAGTTCTGCCAGCGAGCGCAGAGCGATCCCGACCGCGATTTCGTTTTCATCATTGACGAGATCAATCGCGGAAACCTGAGTCAGATATTCGGTGAGTTACTGATGCTCATCGAAGCAGACAAGCGGGGACCTGAGTTCGCCGTGCCGCTCGTTTATCAGAATAACGGTGAGCCGCGGTTCTACGTGCCTGCCAACGTGCATCTGATTGGATTGATGAATCTTGCCGATCGATCGCTGGCTATCGTTGATTATGCATTGCGCCGCAGATTCGCCTTCATGACGCTCACGCCGCAGTACTCAAGTCGAGTTTTTCGCCAGTGGCTGACCGATCGAAAAATGCAGCCGGAGCTCGCGGAACTGGTGGCCACGCGCATGATCACCTTGAATCAGGAGATTGCTGACGATCCCTTGCTCGGCGAGAACTACCAGGTCGGACACAGCTTCTTCTGTCCGCGCGGCGACGACTTCTCTGGATTGGACCGTTCATGGTTCGAAGGAGTCGTTCGCAGTGAAATTGTTCCGCTACTCAAGGAGTACTGGTTCGACAATGCGAGACGGGTTGAACAGGCCGAGGAAGGGCTGCTTGCGAAATGATCGAAATGGAGTGTTCAACACAGGAAGTTCAGCTGACGAAGACCGGAATTCCGGTTCGGAATCTCTGGCACATGCTGCTGTATGCCTGGGACGTCGTGCATTTGAAGTCCCACTGGAAATCCGAAGTCGAGAATGCCCCAACTTTGGACGCTCTACTGTCGACGATTCTCGCGAATCTGATCCAACAACGGATCCGCATTGGTCTTGGGCGGGACTACCGGCCGCACGCAGCCGAGATTGCGGGCATTCGCGGCCGTGTTGACTTCAATGAAAGCCTGAAACGACTGGCGTTTCAACATGGGCGAGCGTACTGCCAGTTTCAGGTCTTCAGTGCCAATGTCCCCAGGAACCAGATCGTGCGAAGCACACTCGCGCGGATGGTTCAGGTTGGCCAGTTCGGCACAGATGGACGAACAGCCGACGGATTGCGAGGTCGGCTGCGACGGATCGTCCGTGAGATGGAAGCAGTCGACCTGATCGAACTGAAGGTGTCCGACATCCGTCGGGAACAATTACATCGGCACGATGTCGACTATCGACTGATGCTCGCAATCTGTTTTCTCCTGAGCAAGAGGCAAATGCCGACTGAGGACTCGGGCTTTACGGGATTGCCGCAACTCGATCGGGACGCGTTCACTCTCTACGACACCTACGAGCGTTTCGTCGCCCGGTTCTACAACTACCACCTCCGCGACTGGACGGTCACTTCGCAACCGCCATTCGCGTGGCCAGCAGAAGGAATGACCGAGTTTCTTCCGGCGATGAGACCGGACCTGGCCCTGCAGCATCGGCCGTCTGGTCACCTGATCGTGCTCGACACGAAATTCACAGCAAAGATTCTCGTCACCGGCCGTTGGGGAAATCAGACCTTCAGCCGCGACCATCTCTTCCAGATTTATGCGTACCTGAAGTCGCAGGAAGATCGCTCGGAACATCACAGGACGTCAACCGGCGTCCTTCTCTACCCGACGGTTGAGCACGCCCTGTCTGAGAGAGTCGCAATTCAGGGACATTCGATCCGTTGGGAAACCGTGGATCTCGCAAAGCCGTGGGAGCTGATCGAAGAAGAGTTGCTGGCACTACCTGCTGACATCATCTCGAGTCAGAACTGACCACGCCGAATCTGCTGAAACAGCGGATCGCAGTTGGGCCACAGGGTTTCTTGCCGACTCCGAAAGCAACCGGCCCGTTGAATCCGAGAGTGTTGTTCACGCGAGAGTTCGAGAGTTTTGCCAGCGTTCTTAGGGCCGCGCCCGAGACCTTCAAGGTCCCTTCCGCACCCCACTCGCTCTCTGCCGAACCTGAGACTTTCGGCCTGCACGGGCCGCCGTCGCAACCCATTCGAGCCACTGGCCATAAAAGAAAAAAGCCCACTCCCCGACAGACGGGCAGTGGGCGTTAACTTTGGCAGTGGCCGGTTCGTTGAAAAACCGAAAGCTCCCCGACATGGACTCGAACCATGAACCTAGCGGTTAACAGCCGCTCGCTCTAC
>Ga0055584_100000126_pt1 | contig 71969 bp, 72 predicted proteins | sample OSDHelmetaG_FD_58716 | JGI IMG/M metagenome (GOLD analysis project Ga0055584, IMG submission 58716) | Pelagic marine sediment microbial communities from the LTER site Helgoland, North Sea, for post-phytoplankton bloom and carbon turnover... | ecosystem: Environmental > Aquatic > Marine >... | reverse complement strand
GTCGGGCCCGACGCGACCCGATTGCTCGGGGAAAGGGCTTGAGGCTCCATGTGGCCATGGGTACAACGGCTCTCTGGGGCCGGGTGGGTCCTATGGGAGCCCGGTGGGCTCCAACCGGGGCCTGGGTGGGCTCCAACCGGGGCCGGTCTGGCCCCAACGGGGGCCGATTGGTCCCCGTCTCAAGGGAGGGAAACCCCATGATCCGCTTCGCTTTGATTCTCCTCGCCGTGCCGACGCTGGCCTTCGCCGCGTCGCCGGCCGACTGCCCGGTGGGCTCCAACATCATCCTGGGCACCAACGGCCCCGACGTCATCTACGGCACCGCCGGCGACGACTGCATCTTCGGGTTCCGCGGCGACGACGAGATCCACGGCTCCGACGGGAACGACCTGATCTTCGCCGGCCGGGGCAACGACTGGGTCAACGGCAACCGCGGCGACGACGAGATCCACGGTGGCCGCGGCGCCGACACGCTGCGCGGCGGCAAGAACGACGACCTGATCTTCGGTGGCCGCGGCGCGGACCTCCTGTATGGCGATCTGGGCAGCGACGAAGTTCGCGGCGGGCGCGGCAACGACGAGATCTACGGCGGCAACGACGGCAGCCACGACATTGACTCGGGCGACTGGCTCTACGGCGGCAAGGGCGCGGACCTCATCTTCGGCGAGCACGGCGACGACGAGATCTACGGCGGCCGCGGCGCGGACACCATCCATGCGGGCGACGGTTGGGACCTGGTGCGCGCGGGCCGGGGCAATGACTACGTCAACGGCAACATGGGCAACGACGAGATCTACGGCGGCCGCGGCGCGGACACGCTGCGCGGCGGCAAGGACGACGACCTGATCTACGGCCGCCGCGGCGCCGACACGATCTACGGCGACCTGGGCAGCGACGAGGTCTACGGAGGCCGCGGGGCCGACGTCATCTTCGGCGGCAACGACGGCTCCCACGGCGTGGACGAAGGCGACCTGCTCTCGGGCGGCGCCGGCAACGACACCCTGTGGGGCGAGGCCGGTGCGGACACCCTGTTGGGCGACGGCGGCAACGACTACCTCTCGGGCGGCGACGGCAACGACGAGCTCGCGGGCGGCGCCGGCATGCACGACGAGCTGTTGGGCGACGGGGGCAACGACGCGCTCTCCGACGACGACGGCGTGGAGACCGCTGACGGCGGCGCGGGCTGGGACGTCACCGACGTGACGCTGCGCGACGGCTGGACGAACGCCAACGGCGACCGGACGCTCGGCGTCCTGGTGGCCGGCCTGGTGGTCGGCGGCGTGCACGGCGGCACCGGCGAAGATCTGGTCTACCTGACGGTCGAAGGAACCGGCGGCGTGCCCGTCACGGTCAACAGCAACGGCGACCACAGCGGCGGCCCCGACGCCGCCGACGGCTACCAGGACTGCATCTTCCTGTACGGCAACTACAACGGCTCGGGCTCGGCGTTCCCGGCCTGGGAGTTCGTCTTCCTCAACTGAGGGAATCGGCTCAGCTGCCTCGAAGGCCTCGGACGGTTGTCCGGGGCCTTTGTGCTTGGGGAGGGGCGACTCGGCAGGAGGAGGAGGAGCTCCAGCCCGCGTCAGTTGCGGGCCAGGTCTCCGATGCCTCGGGCCAGCTTCAGCAGGATGGGCGCCGGCAGGTCCGCCTTCTTCTCCCACAGCCCGATCGCGACCTTGCTGACCCCGCAGCGGCGGCCCAGGGCCTCATCGCTCAGCCCCGCGCGTTCGCGCCAGGTGCGCAGGGCCGCGCCGGTCCGGGGCACCCCGGCGGGGACGGCGGCCAACTCGTCCCGCTGGGCATCGGTGAGGGGGGCGCGGCGGGGCCGGCGCCGGCGCTCGCCGTGACTCAAGTTGGCGTCGGCTCGCCGCTGGGTGGGCGCCGACTCGGGGTCGCTGAACAGATCCAGCAGGCCTTCGTACCCGTCCGCGTCGTCCAGATCCGGGAGCTCGGCGGCGAGCTCCACCAGCATCCGGCGCGCGCTGTCACCGACGAGGGTTTGCAGCAGCCGCTCCGGGGTTGTCTGCCGAGCGGCGGCGACGGCACGCAGGGCCGCGTCGATCGATCCGTCCAGCTCCACCCACACGCCGGCTCGGGTCTCTGCCCGGTGGCCCTCGGCGAGTTCCTCGAGCAGCTCGCCCGGCAGGATGCCGCGCTCCTTCGCCTCGCCCCGCAAGCTCGCGGCGATCTCCGCCTTGATGCGCACGTTGAACTGAACGGAGGCACTCATCTCGGCGACGCTAGCAGATCGCGCTAGCGGCTGACGAGGCCCTGCTCCCAACGATCGAAGGCGGGCAAGGCACCCAGCGACGTCGCGCCCTCACTCAGATCGAGTGCGCCCCGGTCAGCAGCTGCGCTGCCTCCCGCATGAGGTGGGCGGTGACCGGATCGTCGGGCAGCCGAGCCCGCACGTCGCGCAGCGCCACGATGGCGTCGGCGGCCTGCCCCCCGCGCACCGCCTCGACGGCCGCTTCGAAGGCCGGCCGGGTGTCCAGCTTCGCCTGAACGAGATCGGGGGCCTGGCCCGCGAACACTTCGTAGATGCGGACCTTCTCCTTCTTGCCCCGCACGACTTCATCGCCCAGGCAGCGGTGGGGGAACCGGTCCGGGGCCACGCTCGCCAGCACCTGTTCGCTCGCCAGGATGCCGACCCCGTACTTCTTGCACAGCGACTCGAGCCGCGCCCCCACGTTCACCGCGTCGGAGATCACGGTTCCGTCCATGCGCTCGGCTTCGCCCAGCACCCCCAGCACCAGGGCACCGACATGAAGACCCACGCCGATGCGGATCTCGCGGTCCGGCGGCAGCTCCGTGTTGAACCGCTCCACCTCGGTGTGCATGGACACCGCCGAAGCCAGCGCGTCGGCGGGCGACTCCGGGAACAGGGCCATCACCGCGTCGCCGATGAACTTGTCCACGAACCCGCCGTTGGCCCGGATCACGGGCCCCATGCGCTGCAGGTAGTTGTTGAGGAACTGGAAGCTCTCACCCGGCGTCAGCCGCTCGGACATCGACGTGAACGCGCGGATGTCGCTGAACAGAACCGTCATCTCGCGCTGGACCGCGTCCCCCAAGACGATGTCCTGCACCGACTCGCGGCCCAGGAACGACAGGAACTGCTGGGGCACGAACCGGCGGAACGAGCGGGCCTGGGCGTCCAGGTCGGCGTAGAGGTCGGCGTTCTCCAGGGCGATCGCCACCTGGGCCGACAGCGCGCCCAGGAGCTCCACCCGATCCCGGGTGAAGGCGCCCGCGGTCAGGTCGTTGTGCGCGTAGATCGCGCCGACCAGCTCCCCCTGCCGCAGCAAGGGGACCGCCAGCACGGAGCGCGTGTTCACGGCCCCGCTCGAGCTGAACCGCGAGTCCTTGCGCAGGTCGTCGAGGATGACCGGCCGCCGGGTCCGCGCCGCGGCTTGCACGATGGCCGCGGGCACGTCGGGGCGCTCGGCCAGCGGCACGCCCGGGAGCAGCTCGGGGCGGGCGTCGGCCTCCCCGACGGCGAACACCCGAAGCCCATCGCCCCGGTCGAGCAGCAAGGCGCCACCGGTCGCTCCGGCGTTCTCCAACGCCAGGGCCAGCAGCTGCTCCAGCAGGCGGTCGAGCACGATCTCGGAGCTGATGGTCGCCGTCGCCTTGAGCACCGTGTCCAGGTCGAGGCTCGCCCCCGGCCGGTCCGGCAACGCCGCGCCGTGCTGCCGGCGCAGCTGGTCGGCCTTGGCCGTTGCGCCCCACCGCGACCAGCCGGCCAGCGCCTCCTCCAGGTACACGCGGCCCACGCCGCGCCGCCCGGCCCCCAGGTGGAACATCGCGGCGCGCTCGTACGCGAGCGCGACGTCCTGGGGGAACGGGTGCACCCCGGCTTGCTCGATGGCCGCATCGAAGCCATTGATGGCGTCCAGTTCCCGGCCCTCGAACGCCGCCAGCTCGGCGTCCAGCAGGGTCAGCCGGTGCAGGTGGTTCTCGGGCACGAATGCGGCGATGCGAGCCAGTTCGGCGCGGTCGGTCTGGACCGACGCGAGGCCCTCCTCGACGTCGTCGCCCTGCCGCATCAGCTCCAGTCGAGCCATGGCCCGGTAGGCGAGGCGGTGGGGGTGGCAGAGCTGCAGGCTCTGAGTCAGCCCCTCAGCGAGCTCCGTCAGGTAGTGGCCGCGCTCCACGCAGCGGGCCCAGTCACCAAACCAGTAGGCCAGCATCACGTCGGCGTTGACCATGTACTGCACCAGCGGCCCCACCTGCAGCTGCACCATGATCGGCAGCATCGCGGCCGTGTCGCAGCGGTCGCCCTGGAGCCGGGACGGATCTGGCGCCTGGCCGCGGAGGCACGCGATGGCCTGGCCCCACACCTCGACAGAGCCGCGGGCGGGAATCTGTTGGCGGTGAGTCAGCCCGCGCCAGGCGGCCTCGTACGTTGCGTCGAGCTCTGCCAGGGGCTCGCCCACCAGGAACGCGTCCTTGATCGACTGGTTGAGGCAGTAGCCCCAGGTGTTGATGTCGCCTTCGTTCAGGGACGTGGCGATCCCGGCCCGCATCGCGGCCAGCGCCTCGCGCGCCGGGCGACTCCAGTGGGCCACGAACACGTTGTATTCGATCAACCCTCCGTGGCCGCGCCCCAGTCGGTCCCGCGCCAGCACGGTCCCGATCCCCGCCTCCGCCGCCAGCTCGGTCATGCCGCCCAGTTGGTAGAAGACCGCCAGGTTGCCCAGCACGCTGCCCAGCTCGTCGGTGGCCCCGTGCTCCGCGAGGTGCGTCAAGGCCGCGAACATGATGCTGAGGTAGTAGGGCGAGCTGGACATCGCCGCCGCCGGCAGCGAGCGACACAGCACCCGCTGCCAGGTCCGTTCGGCGGGGTCCTCAACCCACGGGCTGGCCGCCAGGTCCGCCACGGAACGACCCGCGAACGCCCCCATCACCGCGCCGAACGCCGCCTGGATGTCCGCTGGATCCGTCAAGGGCGTCAACTCGCGGCCCATGAGGCGCGCCGCTTCGACGACCCCGGCCACCGCCTCGGCCATCTGCGCCGCCGCCGTCCGGGCCTCGGCGCGGATCGCGTGAACCGCCAACTGCTCGTGGGCCGCGTCGGCGCGCTCCAGCACCACGGTGCAGATCTGTTCGGCGCCTTCAACGTCGCCGAGCGTGTAGCGCGACCGCGCCAAGGCGAGGTGGACGGCCGAGGTCAAATCCCGCTCAGCGGACCAGCCGTCCGCGGGCAGCCGCCCCAGCGCAGACTCCAGGTGGGCCGCCGCGCTCTCCTGAGCGCCCGACGCGCTCGCGCGGCTGGCTGCGCGGTGCTCGAGACCGGCGACCGCGATCTCCTCCTCCGGCGTGATCCCGCTGGCTCGCTGCCATTGGCTGACCACGTCGAAGAGGGCGTCGTCGAGCCGCTCGGGGGGCGTCTCGGCCACCAGCATCCGGGCGAGCCTGAGGTGCAGGGCCGGGCGCTCGTCGTCGGAGAGCAGCGAGTAGGCCGCTTCCTGGATTCGGTCGTGCACGAACCGGAACGACGCGGCCGCCCGACTCGTGAGGCTCGCGTCCAGGACCTCGTCGACGCCCAGCGCGTCGCCCAACGGGTCCAGGTGGCCTTGCTCCGCCGCCGTCCAGAGCTTCCGGGCGACGTCGCCTTCTTCCTCGCCCAGGGCCTTGGCCACCGCGGCGATGCCAAACCGCGCGCCCAGGGCCGCGGCGACCCGCAGGACCCGTTGAACGGGCTCGTCGAGGCGGCGGATCCGCGCCGCCATGTGCTCGACCACGTTGTCCGTCAGATCCCGCCGGGCGATGGCCCGCAGATCCCACGTCCAACCGCCGCGATCGCCGTCCCAGGCGATGAGGTCGTCGGCATGCAGCGACTGCAGGAAGGACCGGGTGAAGAACGGGTTGGCGCCCGTCTTCTCCAGGACGATCGAGACCAGCCCCTTCAGGTCCCCGCCCACGCCCACCGTGGCTTCGATCAGCTCCGTCACGGCGTCGGCGCTCAAAGGGCCGAGCTCGATGTGCTCGACCGGCAGCCCCGCGGCCTCCCAGGAGGCTCGGGCGGGCACCAGCGGGTGCGTGTCGTCGACCTCGTTGGAGCGGTAGGCGCCGAGCAGGAGGAAGTCCCGCGTCGCCGGCTCCGTCAGCAGCCCCCCCAGGAGCGCCAGCGTGGCGGGGTCGATCCACTGGAGGTCATCCAGGAACACCACCAGGGGCCGATCCGGCTGGGCGGCGGCCTGGATGAAGCGGGTGACCACCAGGTCGAAGCGCGCGCGGGCTTGCAGCGGCGGCAGCTCGGCGACGGCGGGCTGGGGCCCGATGATCGCCGCCAGCTCCGGCAGCACCTCGACCAACAGCGCGCCGTTGGGCTCGACCGCCGCCTGCAGCCGCCCGCTCCACTGCAGCAACCGCTCCTCGGGCTCGGTCAGGACCTGCCCGCAGAGGTCCGCCAAGGCCTGCAGCAGCGCGAAGTACGGGATGGCGCGCGCGTGAGGCTCGGCCTTGCCCTGGCTGAAGTAGCCCTGGCGCCCGGTGAGCGGGCGGTGCACCTCGCCCACGAGCGCGGACTTGCCGATGCCGGACCAACCGGAGACCAGCACGACCCGCGGCCCGGCTCCCCGCCCCTGCAGGGCGCCGACCAGCCGGTCGCGCTCGGCGTCGCGGCCGTAGAGCCGGTCGGGAATCGAGAATCGATCGGATCCGTCGCTCAACCCCAGGTCGAACGGCTCGATCCGGCCGTGCTCCGCCAGCGCCGCCTCGGCCTCTTCCAGGTCGGCGAGCAAGCCGCGGGCCGACTGGTAGCGGTCTTCGGGGTCCTTCTCGAGCAGCCGCGCCAGCAGGTAGGCGATGGCCGGCGGCACCCGCGGGTCGACGGCCGACGCCAGGGGTGGGCGGCGGGCGATGTGGGCGTGAACCCAGCCGATGGCGTCCCGGGCGGACAGCGGCCGCTGGCCGGTGAACAGCTCGAAGAGCGTGACCCCGAGGGCGTACAGGTCGGAGCGGTGGCCGACCCCGCGGTTCATGCGCCCCGTCTGTTCGGGCGACAGGTAGGCCAGCTGCCCGCCCAGCGCGTCGGGCGCGACGGAGTCGGGCCGGGACCACTCCAGGCGCGTGCCCAGGTCGAAGCCGGCGAGCCAGACCCGGCTCCCGTCGGGGGCCACGAAGATCGCCTCGGGGCGCGGGTGGCCGTGGATCGCTCGCTGGGCGTGGACGGCAGCCAGGGCCCGCGTGATGGCCGAGGAGGCGAGCAACAGCTCGGCGAGAGAGCGCTCCTCCGCTCGCCACACCGACAGCGGCACCGCCCCGGGGTCGCCGAGGTACAGCGCGGCGCCCGTAGGTTCGCTGCGCAACGCGCTGAACGCGAGGCTCGACTCGTCGTCCAGGGTCCGGAGCAGCTCGGCGTCGTGGCGCAGCGCCGCCGCCGCGGCCGGGCTGCCGTCTCCCCGCCGGACCCAGTACGAGCCCGCCGCCGAAACGTCCCGCTCGAATCGCGATTGCACCATGTGCTTCTCCCTCGTTCCCCCAGCGACTCTAGCGGAGGCCCATCCCAAAGGAGGGGCCGTCGTGGGCGGCGCCGTCGGGGCGGAGCCGGTCGTCGAAGGCCCTCGAATCCGGGCGCGCGCGGCGGGCTGGCCCCGCCGCCCACCCCGGCCCTCCGGCGGCTTTCCACGGCTGACCCCGCCGGCGTATCCTCGGCCCGGGAGGACTCCACCATGACCCGTCTGCTTCGCTCGCTCGCTCTGCTGTTCGCGCTCTTCACCCTGGCCGGCTGCCCGCCAACGGACGACGACGACTCGACCGGCTCCTCGGACTCCGGCGAGCTGTGCTCCGGCCCCTACTGCTCCAACGACGGCGACTGCCCCTCGGTCGAGCCTGATCCCGGTGACCCCTGCACGCTCGTCGGCAACTGCCACTACTGCGACGACGTGGACAACACCTCCGCCGCCCGGGGCTACACGTGCGACGGATCGTCCTTCTCGTTCGTCGACACCTTCGACTGCGCGACCCCCAACTGACGTCGCTGGGTGCGCTACGAAGTCGCCGGTGACGGCCCGCCGGTCCTCCTGATCCAGGGGGTCGGCGTCGCCGGCCGCGGGTGGGCGCCGCAAGTCGGGGGGTTGAAGGACTCCTTCCGCCTCGCGTGGTTCGACAACCGCGGTCTGGGTGACAACCCCGGCTCCGTCGGCAGCGTCGACGACATGGCCCGCGACGCACTGGCGGTGCTGGACGCTCTGGGCTGGGAGTCGGCGGCTGTGGTCGGGCACAGCCTGGGCGGGGTCATCGCTCAGGCGGTGGCCGTGCTCGCTCCGGACCGCGTCGACCGACTCGCGGCCCTGTGCACCGTCGCCCGGGGGCGCGCCGCCGTCTCCTTCGCCCCCGCCGACCTCTGGTTGAACCTGCGCACGATGGTGGGGACGCGACCCCAACGCCGCCGCGCCTTCTTCGAGCTGGTCACGGACCCGTCGGTCCCCGCCACCGAAGACGCGATCGGCCTGCTGGAAGCAACGTTCGGTCGCTCCCTGGCCGACCTCCCGGCCTGCGCGCAGGCCCAGGTGCTGGCGCTGGCGCGGGCCGACTACCGTGAGGCCCTGGGCGACGTGAACATCCCCGCGCTGGTCGTCAGCGCCACCCACGACCGCATCGCCAAGGCGTCTCAGGGTCCCCTGCTGGCCGAAGTCCTGGGGGGCGAGTTCGTCGAAGTGCCCGGCGGCCACGCCGTGACCGTCCAGGACGCCGAGCGGATCAACGCCTTGCTGCGGGAGTTCCTGCAGCCCCGGGACTGACGCGGGGGACCGGCCAACCGCCCCCCAGCCTCAGCTCGGTGTTGCGATCTGCTCGATCGACCCCTCGGACCTGTCGAAAGTCGCACAGATGGGGCCCCGGCATGACGAAGCCCGGGCCTGCCGTCGGCGGACCCGGGCTTCGATGCGTGCGCGCTCCCTCAGCTCGCCTCGGGGACCACCAGGCAGACGTGCTCGATGTTCGTGGTGAAGCCCGCGACCACCGGGACCACGACCTGGTCCGCCGAGGTGTTCCAGCCGAAGCGTGCGGCGCACAACAACTCGGAGCCATCGACCACGAGCTGGTAGCTCCACAGCCCCGGCTTGCTGTTGAAGGCGATGGCGCCGCCCTCTTCGCCCGTCAGACCATGCTTGCCGTAGTACCAGAGGGTCTCGTTGGCGGCGGGGTCCTTGGGGACGTACTGCAAGCCGGTCAGGGGCTCGAAGTGGGTGTCCACCCACTCGCGCGCGACGAAGCGGATGTTGCCTTCGGTGCCGTTCTCCGTCACGCCGGCGCGGTCCGCCAGGGAGGTCCATCGCCCCTGGGGCATGACGCGCACCGAGCGCATCTGGTCGTCGCTGTGCAGGACCAGCGGGTAGAGCGTGGGCTCGTAGCCGGAAGCCACCACTTCGAGCATCGCCACGGAGTCCCGAGGCAGCGGCGGCAGCTGGAACACGCCCCCGGGGCCCGTGCGGCGGCAGCTGGTCTCGCTGCTCACCAGACACACCTCGGCGCGGCTCACCGGCTGGTTCGTCGCGGTGTCGAGCACCTGTCCCTGCAGGGCCACACCGGGGTCCGGGCGGGGCACCTCGGCGGCGACCGGCTGGGGGCCGGGGTTGCGTTCGTTGGGGCGCGGCTGGCAGCCGAGGAGACCGAGCGCCGCGGCGAACAGAATGACGTTGCGGGTCATGAAGAACCTCCGTTCGCTCGTCCCGCCGGGTTCGGGGGCCGAGCTGCCCCGTTCTCCTACAAGACCTGTGCCGAGACCGAGACCGACCTCCCAGTTGCTGGTCCGCTTCTTGCTCCGTCAGCGGACGGTCGCGCCCCCGCGGCCGCAGCCTGGAGACTTCATGCGCTTGCGTCCGTTGTTCGCTCCTCTGATCGCCCTGGCCATGCTCTTGTCCGCCTGCCCCAACCAAGGGCTCGTGTCCTTCGGGGTGGTCATGGGCACCGTCCAGGACCCCAGCGGCATCGGCCTCGCCGAGGTCACCGTCAGCCTGGGCGATCGCACCACCACCACCAACGGCCAGGGCTTCTTCGTCCTGGACGAGCTCGACGAGCACGAGCGGGGAATCGTCACCTTCCGCGCGTCCGGCTACGTCATGACCTCGGAAATCGCGCGCGTGCGCGTGGGAGAGAGCAGCTGGCTGCAGGCCGTGATGGCCCCCATCGGCACCCAGCAGACGGTCGCCAACGCGACCGGCGGCACAGTGACGTCGCCCGACGGCGGCTCCGTCACCCTCCCCCCCAACTTCGCGGTGGGACCGGCCGGAGCACCCTGGCCCGGCGACGTCAACGTCGCGGTGACCCTGTTCGACCCGAGCACCGACGCGGGCCTCGCGGCGTTCCCGGGTGAGTTCCTGGGCACCCGCCTGGACGGGAGCGAGGCGCTGCTGATCTCGTTCGCGTTCATGGACGTCAGCCTGTTCGACCCGGCCACCGGGAACTCCCTGGACTCGGCCCCCGGGGCCTCGTTCGGCCTGACCATGCCGGTGCCCGCGTCCATGCAAGCCGAAGCCCCCGCCACGATCCCGCTGTGGTTCTTCGACGAAGAGGCCGGGCGCTGGATGGAGGAGGCCTCGGCCACCTTCGACGGCACCCGCTACACCGGCTCCGTCTCCCACCTGTCGATCTGGAACTGCGACGTCGCCGCCGATCGGTCCTACGTCATCGGCCGCGTCATCGACTGCGACGACGGCGGCGATCCCGTCACCGGCGCCCGGGTCACGGTCAAGGGGCAGCGCGGCTGGACCAGCGGAGAGACGTCGACCCCCACCGACGGCACCTTCCGCATCCCCGTCGACTCGAACCACAACTGCACCATCTGGCCGTCCAAGAACGGCGAGGAGGGCGACCGGCTCGACTTCGTCTCGGCGGACACCAACGGCACCACCGACGTGGGCGACCTCTGCCTGGGCGTGCCCCCGGTCAAGATCACGCTGACGTGGAACCAGCAGCCCGAGGACCTGGACAGCCACCTGACGGTGCCCGGCTCCCCGCGCGAGCACCTGTACTTCGCCAACCGGCCCACCAGCAGCGCGAACCTCGACACCGACGACACCACCGGCTTCGGCCCCGAGATCGTCACGGTCTACGAGCTGGTCGACGGCACCTACCGGTACTCGGTCCACCACTACTCCGGCGCCAGCGACATGAGCACCGAAGACGCCACGGCGCTGATCATCATCGACGGCCAGGGCATCTGGCGGGAGACCCCGCCGGCAGGCGGCCAGGGCACCGACGACGTGTGGCTGGTCTGGGACTTCACGGTTCAGGACGGCCGGGTCCAGTCGGTGAACCCCCAGCGGGAGATCGTCCTGTCGACGGGGTCGAGCGATCTGGACGTCTTCGACCCGTAGCGGCGAGCGGGGGCTGGGCAGGGCGCGGTCTCGCAGCGCCCTGTCCCGCCGCCACGTCCGGGCGGGGCGGGCAGGCGCTGTCAGCAGCCTCCCCGGGGCTCCGTTGACACCCCCCAAGGGGTGCCTAGAATGCGCCTCCCCTTGAATTTCAAGGGGTTCCCCGCACCCCGAGGCCCCCGTGTCGAAGCCCACGTTCCGCTCCCCGCCCTCCGTCGATCGCCTAGCCGCGAGCGAGGTGGAGATTCAGGAGTTGTGGGCCGCCGAAGACGTCTTCGGGCAGACCGTCCGCAAGGACGCGCCCAACGGGTCGTTCGTGTTCTTCGAAGGGCCCCCGACGGCCAACAACGTGCCCCACGTCGGGCACGTGCTCACGCGCGTCATCAAGGACCTGATGCCCCGGTTCCGCTCGATGCGGGGCTACCGCGTCGAGCGCAAGGCCGGCTGGGACACCCACGGCCTGCCCGTCGAGATCGCCATCGAGAAGGAGCTGGGCTTCACCGACAAGAACGCCATCGAGGAGTACGGGATCGAGGCGTTCAACGACAAGTGCTTCCACTCCGTGCGCAAGTACGAGCGGGAGTGGGTCACTGCGTCTGAGCGCCTGGGCTTCTGGCTCGACTACGACAACCCGTACTTCACGTTCAACAACACCTACATCGAGTCGGTGTGGTGGATCCTCAAGCAGATGTTCGACGCGGACATGCTGTACGAAGGCCACAAGGTCCTGCCGTACTGCCCCCTCTGCGGCACCACGCACAGCTCCCACGAGGTCGCTCAGGCCTACAAGGACGTCAAGGACCCGTCGATCACGGTCGCGTTCGAAGTCGAGCCCGGCCAGAGCAAGGGCGGCTTCAACCTGGACGGCGTGCACATCGCCGCGTGGACGACGACCCCGTGGACGCTGCCGTCGAACATGGCGACCTGCGTGCACCCCGAGCACACCTACGTCGTCGTGGACTCGAAGGCGCACCCGGGACGCCGCTACCTGTACGCGAAGGACATCGCGATCCCGGTCAACGAGCTGGTGGACGGCAAGCCGTTCGACCTGCGGACCCAGCCCGTCCTCGCGGAGATGCCCGGCGCCGCCCTCGAAGGGCTCCGGTACCACCGGCTGTTCGACTTCACGGGCACCGGCACCGACGCGGAGACCGAGCGCGGCAACAACTGGACGGTCTGCGTCGACGACTACGTCACGCTCGACTCGGGCACCGGCATCGTCCACATGGCGCCGGCGTTCGGTGAGGACGACCACCGCGTCGGCAACGCCTACGGGCTGTCCATGTACATCGCCCTGCTCCCCGAGGGCCGCTTCAAGGACCACGCCGGCCCCTACGCCGGGATGTGGTTCAAGGACGCGGACCCGGAGATCATCGGCAACCTCAAGGCCGCCGGCCGCATGGTCCGGTCGGAGAAGTACGAGCACCCGTACCCCCACTGCTGGCGGCACGGAACCCCGCTGTACTACTACGCCACGTCCTCGTGGTTCGTCCGCACGACGGCCATGAAGGACGACCTGATCGCCGGCAACCAGACCGTCGACTGGTCGCCGAACCACATCCAGAACGGGCGCTTCGGCAAGTGGCTCGAAGGCGTCGTGGACTGGGCCCTGTCCCGCAAGCGCTACTGGGGCACGCCCCTGCCGATCTGGCGCTGCACGGACTGCGGCAGCGTCGAGTGCGTGGGCTCCTACGACGAGCTGTTTGCGCGCGCGGGCCAGGACCTGCCGGCCGACCCCTACGACCGCGAGGAGTTCAACCCGCACCGGCCGTACGTGGACGACATGCAGCTGTCGTGTTCGGCGTGCTCGGCGCCCATGAACCGCGTGGTCGAGGTCATCGACTGCTGGTTCGACGCCGGCTCCATGCCGTTCGCCCAGCACCACTACCCCTTCAACAAGGAGATGGCCGCGCGCATCGACTCCGAAGACGCGTTCCCCGCGGACTTCATCTCCGAAGCCGTCGATCAGACGCGCGGGTGGTTCTACACACTGCACGTCATCTCGACGTTCCTGAAGAAGCGCCCGGCCTACAAGAGCGTCGTCGTGCTCGGCCACGTGCTCGACGAGCAGGGCCTCAAGATGAGCAAGTCCAAGGGCAACGTCGTTGCTCCGGGGCCGATCATCGACCAGTTCGGCGCCGACGCCTTCCGCTGGTTCTTCTACCGCTCCAACCCGACCCAGCCCTCGCGGTTCGGGCCGAACATGGTGCGCGAGAGCCTCAAGTCGTTCCTGCTGCCGCTGCTCAACGCGTGGTCGTTCTTCAGCATCTACGCGGAGATCGACGGCTTCGACGCCAGCGGCGAGGCGCCGGCGTTCGCCGACCGGGCGCCCCTGGATCGGTGGGTGCTGTCCCAGCTCCAGGCCACGACGGCCGAGGTCACGGCCCACCTCGACGCCAACCGCATCGAGCCGGCGACCGGCGCCATCGAGCGCTTCGTCGAAGGCCTGACCAACTGGTACATCCGGCGGTCGCGCCGGCGGTTCTGGAAGGGCGACGACGACGACGACAAGGCCGCCGCGCACTGGACGCTGTACGAGTGCCTGACGGTGCTCGGCCGCGTCATCGCGCCGTTCACGCCGTTCCTCGCCGACCGCATCCACCAGGAGCTGGTGCGGCCGTTCGACGCGTGCGCGCCGGTGTCGGTGCACCTGACGGACTGGCCCGACTTCGAGGCCATGCCCGTCGACGCCGTCGTCCTGGCGCGCATGGAGGCCGCGCGGCGCACGTCGTCGCTGGGCCACGCAGCGCGCCAGGGCAGCTCCATCGGCGTGCGCCAGCCGCTGCCGTCGGCGACGGTCGTCAGCGTGGACGAGGACCTGCTCGCCGCCTTGGGCGACGCGGAGACCGCGGCCATCGTCTGCGACGAGCTCAACGTGAAGTCGCTGCAGTTCGCCGCGGACCGGGGCGCCTGGGTCGACTACCAGGTGAAGCCCAACTTCCGCGTGCTGGGCAAGCGGGTCGGCAAGCGCATGAAGGCGGTGGCCGGCGCCGTGGCGAAGCTGGAGCCGGCGGCGACGGTGGCGGCCTGGGAGGCCAACGGCTCGTTGACCCTGTCGATGCCCGACGGCGACATCGAGCTGTCGGGCGACGACCTGGACGTCCGCATCCAGCAGCGCGAAGGCACGGTGTCGGCGTACGACGACGGCGCGCTGGTGGCGTTGGACACGGCGCTGACGGACGACCTGGTGGCCGAGGGGCTCGCTCGGGAGGTCATCAACGCGGTGCAGGGGCTGCGCAAGAAGCGCGACCTGGCCTACGACGACCGCATCGCCCTGCGCTGGAGCGCGGGGCCGGCGGTGGCGGCGGCGCTGGCGGCCCACGGGGGGCTCGTGGCCGACGAGGTCCTGGCGACGACGTTCGAGCAGGGCGACGGGTTCGACCCGGAGGTCACGGCCGACATCAAGGGCGAGGCCTTCACCTGCCGGCTCGAGGTCGCTCAGTGATCGACCCGGGCGACGAGTCCGACGCGTCGGAGGAAGTCCTCGAACCCGAGGTCCTGATCCCCGAGCTGGTGGAGCCCGACGACGAGCCGGCGAAGGCCCGCGAGCCCGAGCTGATCATCCCGTCCATCGACGACCCCATCGAGGACGAACCGGACCTGCTCCCGTCGGACGTCATCGACATCGGCCCGACGCTGCCGGCCCGCTCCCGCAGCACGGGCCTCGCCGCCCAGGACCCGCTGCAGGCGTACATGAACGAGATCAGCCGGTACGAGCTGCTGACGCCGGAGCAGGAGAAGGCCCTGGCCGAGGAGTATCAGAACATCGGCACCGAGGCCGCGGCCTACAAGCTGGTGACGGCGAACCTGCGGCTCGTGGCGAAGATCGCCTTCAAGTACCGGCGCTTCTACAAGAACGTCCTGGACCTGATCCAGGAGGGGAACATCGGCCTGATGAAGGCGGTGCAGAAGTTCGACCCGTACCGCGGCGTGCGCCTGAGCACCTACGCCCGCTACTGGATCCAGGCGTACATCATGTACTTCCTGCTCGCGAATCACCGGATCGTGAAGGTGGGCACCACGCAGGCGAAGCGGAAGCTCTTCTACAACCTGACCAAGGAGACGAAGCGGCTGCGCGACCTGGGGTTCGACCCCACGCCCGAGCGCATCGCCGCGTCCCTGGAAGTCGACGTCAAGGACGTGCGCGAGATGCAGCAGCGGCTGGGCTCGCCCGACGCGTCGCTCGACGCGCCCCTGGGCGACGAGGACGGCTACACGCTGGGCTCGACCCTGCGCTCGCCGGACCCGCTGCCGGACCACCCCGTTGAGCAGGGCGAGATGATGGCGCTCGTGGGCGGGGCGATGCGCTCGTTCGGGGAGACCCTGACCAACGAACGCGAGGTCATGATCTGGAACGACCGGCTCATGGCCGAAGACCCCATGACGCTGCAGGACATCGGCACCCACTTCGGCGTCACGCGTGAGCGCGCGCGGCAGATCGAAGCGAAGGTGAAGAAGCGGCTCAAGGCGTTCCTGCTGGAGCAGCTGGGCGAAGAGGTCGAGCTGAGCGTCGAGGGGATCGGGTAGGCGTACGCTCGCTCGGCGGATCGGCGGCAGGTACCCTTCCGGCTTCCCCGGAGCACCATGCGCCCCTACGTCCACGACGAGGACTTCGACTCGGTTCTGGCCCTCTGGAACGAGCTGAACTGGCTCATCGAGTGCGGCAACCGCCGCGAGGGTCTGGCTGCGTTCCTGCGCGATGCCCGCGGGCTCGTCGAGGAGATCGACGGCCGCATCGAGGGCCACGTCACGTTCCGCGACGGCCACATGCACCACGAGGGGCGCTCCCTGCGGTTCACGTCGCTCTCGTCGTGCTGCGTCTCGCCGGTCAACCGCCTGGGGGGCTTCGGCACGCGGGCGTCGGCGGCGGGGGTCGCGGACGCCGCCGAGCGGGGCCAGGCCGTGGCCGCCCTCGGCTTCTTCGACCAGGGGTTCTACGACCGCATCGGCTTTGGGACCGGCTGCTACGACCACCGCATCACGGTGGATCCGCGGACGCTGAAGGTGCCGAAGCTCACGCGCCGGCCCATCCGGTTGGGGCCCGACGATCTGGACCGGCTGTACGCCTGCCGCCGCAAGTCCTACCGCCGCCACGGCGCCGTCTCGTTCCCCACCCGCGCGGACACCGAAGCCGAGCTGCTCTGGTACCCGGACAACTACTACCTGGGCTTCGAAGACGAGGCCGGTGAGCTGACCCACTGCCTGGGCGCCCGCAAGCGGGGCGAAGCCGGGCCCGACGTGGTGCGCTGGCTCTGCTGGCAGACCCGGGACCAGCTGTTCGAGCTGCTGGCGGTCTTCAAGTCCCTGGGCGACTCGCTGTACGGCATCCGGCTGCCCGACCCACCCGGCGTGCAGCTGCAGGACCTCGTCGACCGGCCGTTCGAGTCGTCGGAGAAGCGCGCCGGCGGCGCCTTCCACCAGCCGACCCTGGGCGAAGCCTGGGAGCAGTGGCGCATCCTGCAGCCAGCCCAGGTCTTCGCCGGCGTGCGGGCCGCGGGCACCCTGCGCTTCACCGTCGAGCTGACCGACCCCATCGCCGAGCACCTCGGCGACCGCCCGTGGACCGGCCTGAGCGGCGTCTGGACGGTGGAGCTGGGCGACGAGTGCGCGATGCGCCGCGGCGGCTCCGGCCCCGCGGTGCGCGCCAGCGTCGGGGCCTTCAGCCGCTGGTGGTTGGGCGTTCTGCCGGCCACCCACCTGTCGTTGACCGACGAGTTCGAGGCCTCCGGGGCGCTGCTCGAAGACCTGGACCGATGCTGGCGGCCGCCCCGGCCGCGGAACGACTGGGAGTTTTGATGCCGCGGACGCTGTCTCCTGACGCTCGCCCGAAACTGGACGACCCCCGGCGCAAGAGCCCCTTCCGCATCCTGTCGTTCGACGGCGGCCCCGGCTCCCGCGGCGCCCTCCTGATGCTCCACGAGATCGAGCGCCACGTGCCCGGCTTTCTGTCGCGCACCGACTTCTTCGTGGGCACCTCGGCCGGCGCCATCGTCGCCATGTTCCTGGCCCGGCAGCCCAAGAAGGCGCACGCGCCCGAGCACGCGCTCGACACGATCCGCGCGGCCATGGACCTCGTCGACGACGCCGACGACGCCTTCGCCATCAGCATCCCCGCGGCGGTCAAGGCGGCGCTGGGGGTCGCCCCCCTGGCCAACGCGAAGCTGCTGCGCGAGCTGCTCGACGACCGCCTCGCTGTCGACGTCTTCGGGCACCGACTGCCCCGGGTGCCGCGCCTTTCTGAGGTCCCGCACCGGGCGGGCGCGCTGGCCTACCGGCTGGGGTGGGACTCGAGCCACGGGCACGGCGCGTCGTTTCCCACGAATCTGGACGACGAACTGCCCGACGAGCCAACGCTGAACGGCGAGCTCACGGCGGAGCGGTCCGACAACGAGCGCGACTTCACGCTCACCGAGCTCGCCTTGCACAGCGGCGGCTTGCCGATGTTCCTCCCCGCCGCGGACGGATTCGTCGACGGCGCCATCTACTCGAACTCGCCCGGCGCCACCGCCGTCTCTTCGGTGCTCGGCAAGGTCAGCTGGGCGCGTCGCAACCGCCAGGTGGTCGCTGAACTCGAGGACATCCGGCTGCTGGCGCTGAGCAGCAACTTCGCGGCGCTGCCCGAGGCGTTCGCCGGCATGCGCACCGCGGGCTGGCGCAAGTGGCTCGCCAACCCCGCGGTGCCCCTGGCGATGCTCGAGCTGATGATCAACGCCATCAGCCGGGGCCAGCGCGACCTGCTCTACGGCTTGCTCGGTGGCTCGTACCGGCGGCCGGTCCTGCCGGGGACCGGGCAGCACGTGGGCAGCCTGTTCGGGATCCTCTTCGGCCTGCACCACGAGCTGCGGGACGAGGCCGTCGCCGCGCTGCGCTGCTTCCGGGAGTGCGAGTTCGACGGCATCGGCAAGACCGCCCTCGAAGACCAGGTGCACTGGGCGCGGCGGGAGTGGATGGTCGACGGGGACCCGCAGCGGACGGGCGTCGAGGCGTTCTACGAAGAGCACCGCCGGACCTACGTCGAGCGAACCGTGGCCGCGCCGTCGTGGCCGGGCCCGCGGGTCCTCGCCCGGATGGCCCGGGGCGCCATCGACGGGACTGCCCTGCAGCTGCTCGGGCGGCGAGTGACCGGAGCGACGCCCCCGCGCACGCGCGACCTGCTCGAGAGCCTCGATGACCCCGCGGCCCGCAAGGCGCTGTGCGGCCGGGCCGCGTTCAACTGCGAGTGCTTGCGCGGGGCGGCGCCCGGGGCCTGAGGGAGCGACCGATGCACGGGTTCGTGGACATCCAGCTGCTCGACCCCGCGTCGGGCGCCCGGGTGGACCGGACGCCCGGCACCACGTTCGAGGTGGCCATGCCGCTGCCGCCAGCGATGCAGACCGCCGCGCCGGCCGAGATGCCGCTGTGGTTCTTCGATGAGGCCGCGGGCCACTGGTTCGAGGAGTCGACGGCGACGGTCGACGGGACCCACTGCTCGGGGACGCTGCCCCACCTGTCGTTCTGGAGCTGCGCCGTCGCCGCCGAGGACACCCGGATCGGCTTCGCGGCGGCGGCCGCCGAGCAGACCCACGACGTCGGCGACCTCTGCCTCGACGTTCCCCCAGTGATCATCGCGCTGCTCTGGAGCGGCGTGCCTCAGGACCTCGACAGCCACCTCTCGGTGCCCACCGACCCCCGCGAGCACCTGTACTTCGCCAACCGGCCCGTCTCGATCGCCGAGTTGGACACCGACGACACCGACGGCTTCGGCCCCGAGATCGTGACGATCCACGAGCTGCCCGCGGGCACCTTCCGCTACTCCGTCCACCACTATGCCGGCAGCAGCGACATGAGCCAGGAGGGCGCCCGGGCCCTGATGCTCGTCGAGGGCCAGGGGATCTGGCGCGAGACGCCACCCAACGGCGGCCAGGGCCTCAACGACGTCTGGCAGGTCTGGGACTTCGGCACCCGCAAGGGCAAGGTGAACTGGGTCCGGCCGCAGCGCCGCGTCGTGGAGTCGCTGGGGGCCACGGACCTGTCCGCGTTCGACCCCACCGAGTCGAGGAACCAGACCGCGTCCTCCCCGATCTCGTCGGCCCCCGAGGACTTCGGGTTCTAGCGCCGCCGCCGAGCCGTCGGGGCCGGGCCGCGCGGCCGGCCGCCGCTCAGGGCACGACCGACGGCCAGACCCCATCGGCCAGCGCTTTCGCGCCCGCCGGGGCCTCCCACACCAGGTAGACCCAGCACTCCCCGTACTCGGTCTCCATCCGCGCCCGCTGGTACAGCTCCGGCACCTCTTCGAGCTCGTCGAGCCGCGCGAGCATGGCCTCGTCCACGTCGAACACCTCGCCCGCGACCGCGACGTCGCCGCCGGGGCTCATGGCCGGGTAGCCGCCCAGATCCCAGAACCGCCAGGTGGGCGCCGTGACGTGCGCGCCCACGAATCTCGCGCCACAAAGCCAGTCGTGGTACTGCTCGCCGCGCTTCAAGCTGCCGTAGACGAAGACCCGCACGTCTCCTCCAGCAAGGTGTTCCGATGACTTCATCAAGCCGTCCGTTCCCCGGCAAGTCCCGCGCCGACCGACTCGTCCGCGCCCGTGAGCACATGCCCATGGGCGTCGCCGAGAACTACCGCTACTGGGGCGAAGACGCGACTGTCTTCGTCGACACGATGCAGGGCGGCAGCATCACCGACTTCGACGGCAACACGTGGGTCGACTTCCGACTCGGCTACGGCCCGATCATCCTCGGCTACCGCGACGCCCGCGTGGACGACGCCGTCTGCGCCACCATCAAGGAGCGCGGCACCGTCTGCGGCTTCAGCTCGGACATCGAGGTCGACGTCGTCGAGCTGGTCAAGGAGATGTGCCCGCAGATCGGCAAGCTGCGCTTCGCCAACTCCGGCACCGAGGCGGTGATGGGCGCCGTGCGCGTGGCCCGCGGCTACACCGGCCGCAACCGCATCATCCAGGTCGAAGGGGGCTTCCACGGGCTCTACGACGAGATGATGTGGAAGTCGGACCTGGAAGGCTGGGACGGCTCCGGCGAGCCCGACATCGTGGCGTTCGGCCGCGGCATTCCCCGGGCCACGCGCGCGCTGTCCGAGTTCGTCCCGCTGAACGACATCGAAGCCCTGAACGCGGCCTTCGACCGGGGCGACGGCGACATCGCCGCGGTGGTGATCGAGGTCATCCAGGGCAACGCGGGCTCCATCGCCAGCACGCCCGAGTACATGGCCCACCTGCGCGCCGAGTGCGACCGCCGCGGGGCGCTGCTCATCGTCGACGAGGTCAAGACCGGCTTCCGCGTGGCCCGCGGCGGCGTGCAGGAGCTCTACGGGGTCGCCGGCGACCTGACGACCTACGCCAAGGCCATGGGCAACGGCTACCCCGTCGCAGCGTTCGGCGGCCGCACCGACGTCATGGACTCCATCGACAACCGCGGCGGCGTCGTCCACGGCGGCACGTACACCGCCAACCTCATCGGCCTGAGCGCGGCGCGGGCGACGCTGGACGTGCTGGCAAACACAGACGCGCTGGCGACCATCGACCGCGTCGGCACGGAGATCATGGGCGTGCTGGGCGGCGTCTTCGACGCCTTCGGCCTGCAGCACCAGTTCGCGGGCCCGCCGGCCATGTTCGGCGTGCATCTGGGCCCCACCGTCCCCCAGAACTACCGGGACTGGAAGAAGACCCAGTCGGCGCTGTACGAAGCGTTCGCCTGGAACCTGATCCGCAGCGGGCTGATGCTCGAACCCGACTCCCGCGAGCCCTGGTTCATCTGCGAGGCGCACCGGACGGTCGACCTCGACTGGCTGCGCGGGATTGCGACCGACGCGATGCGCGACGCGCTGGAGGCGCGCGCTACTCGCTGACGAGGCGGGCTTCGACGTAGTAGCTGCCGCCGGCGGACGACGAGGTGCTCGTGGTGCGGACCGACAGCACGTCGCCGGCGTCCAGGACGTAGCTGCCCGAGCCCGAGCAGAAGAGCGGCTGGCTGTCGTCGTTGAGGGCCTGGCGGGTCATGACGGGGTCGACGGCCGACGAGCCGTTGACGCCCAGGCTCCAGCTGGTCGTGCTCAAGCAGAAGGTGTTGACCACCAGCTTCTTGCCCGAGGGCACGGTGTAGAGCGTCGGCGGCGAGTTGTAGGCCACCGAGTGGGCGCTGAAGCTGAGCAGGGGGAAGTCACCGCCGCTGAAGGCGGGGCCCAGGTCCTGGGCGCGGGCCGGGCCGGTGACGGCGGCGAGGGCCGCGAACGAGAAGACGAGCAGCGCGACGGACGCGATGAGGAGGGAGAGGCGGGGGATCATTCGGCAGTTCCGGATGCGCCGCGGGGGCGTTGAACCCCGACGGTGCCACGACTCGGGCCGGCGGTCACCGAATGGGGTTGCCGACGTTGTACCGCCCTGCGTTTGCCAGGTAGTCGACGCCGGGTACGCGTTCGATCTCCGGGGGGAAGGTCGCGCGCTTGTCCGCGAAGTAGTCGGCCCGGCGGTCGCCCTCCGACGCCCGGTTGTAGGTGATGTAGAGACCGCGGCGGGCGCTCGGCGAGGCGTTGGCCGGCGACCGGTGGGGGATGTAGCTGTCGAAGACGGCGATCGAGCCGGCCGGCAGATCGACCGGGCGCCAGGTCAGGGACGCCTCGACGGCTTCTGCGATGGCTCCCCCGGGACGCTGGGCCAGGGTCCGGCCGACCTCCACGGGCTCGGCGAACTCGAGGCCGCCGTTGCTCCGGTCCGACGGATCGACGGCGACCAGGACGGTCAGGTGGTAGCTCTGGTCGAAGGCGGTGAACGCGGGCGCGTCCTGGTGCGCCGTGAACCCGGCGCCGCCGGGCAGCTTGAAGTTGATCTTCTCCTTGAACAGCACGGCGGGCTCGCCCATCAACTGGCCCAGCATCGTCAGCAACGGCCCCGCCGTCAGCAACGCCGCAAACCCGTCGTGGTGGGGCACGAAGTCCTCCACGCGGCACAGCTGGCGGTCGGTCTCCCCCGACTCGAAGTACTTCATCCACTTGCCCGGCGTCTCGGGCCGGGCCTGGAGGTCCGCGGTCCAGCGGGCGAGGGCCCCCAGCGCGCGGGCGTCGAAGACGGACGGCAGGACCAGCAGGTGGTCGCGTCGCCACGAGGCCAGCTCGTCGGCCGTCAGCGGCCGATCCAGCGGTGCCAGGACGCCGGCGATCTCGCTGGCGGACAGGTGGTCTTCGATGCGCGCCCGCCAGGACTCCAGCGGCGCGACCGACGCGCCCGGCTCCTTGGCCGCCTCGTCCCACGCCCGCAGCCGCAGGGCGTCGTCGAAGTGCGGATCCGCCTCGAACGCCGCCGCCTCCGCGTCGTCCATCACGCCCCCCTGGTGCTCGAGGGTGCGCGCCGAGGCCTCGCTCAGCTTCCCGCCGTACGCCCGCCCCCGCGCCAGGTAGCGCTTGGCGTCCACGTGCCGCTCGACCAGCGCCGCCACCCGCTCCGAGAAGCCGAGGCGGCGCAGCACGTCGCCCCCGATCCGCTCGTGGCCGACGGCCCCCAGCTCCTCCATCTGCGGCGCCGCGGGATCGGCCACGTGCCCCAGATCGTGTAGGAGCCCCGCCAGGCCGAGCTCCCCGTCGCCCGTCCGCAGGCCCCGCTCCCCCGCCTGCAGCGCATGCTGCAGCTGCGACACCGGCTCCCCGATGTAGTCGCAGGCTTCCAGCCTTGCCAGAGTCTGCACGACGGCGTCGGTGCGCTCGGCGACGGAGGCGGACTCAGGGGTGTCGACGAGGGCCACGGCGCAACCTCCAGAGGGGCGTCCTACCACGCGGGCCTGGGCTTCAGGGGGCGGTCGCGGTGCGGAGCAGGTGGTTCCCCTCCTCGAACCACCGGTGCACGTCGGGCGCGACCCACGCGAGCTGCGCGGGACTCGTCTTGAACAGCGCAAACGCCTCGGCGAAGCCCTCGCCCACGTTCGTCAGCCCGTACCGCGTGGGGCCGTTGCGGCTGCCGGGGACCGCGGCGTAGGCGGTGAGCACCGGGGGGGCGTCGCTCAGTTCCTGGGCCCGGCGGGAGAGCGCGGCGAGCTCGTCGGATCGATCGGAGGACGCGGACTTGGCGACGAGCTCCGCATGCCGCTTCCACACCTCGGCCGACAAGTCCGCGAGCCCGTCGTCGCCTTCCCGCATCTGATCGATCAGACGCTGCGCCTCGGCTCGCAGCGACGCGAGGTCCTCGGCCGTCGCGGTCGACCCCTCGACGGACCCGTCGGCCAACTCCTTCGCCACCTCCGCCCATCGCTGGGACAGCAGCTCTCGCTCCTCCCCCCAGTCCAACAGCGGCTGCTGACGGGCCACGTAGGCTTCGCGCTCTGCCCTCAACTGCTCGTAGGCCGCCCTGGCTTCGGCGTAGGCCGCCTCGGATCTCGCCGCGGCCTCTGCGCCCGGCCGCCGAGCGAGGGCGTGGCCGATCTCGTGGAGCAAGACCAGCGTCGACGCAGCCAGCGGTCGGTCGACCGCCCCGCGGAAGGCGGTGGCGTCCGACCCGAAGGCGCCATCGAGCACCACGATCGCCCGTTTGGCCCCACTCGCGCTGAAGAAGGCGACGTGGGGTTGGTCGATGGCCCCCGAAGGCGTTCGGTTGCGCACCCAGGGAAGGCCCGCGATCGCCTCCAGTTCCTCGGGGGTCAGCAGCGCCAGGGCCTGGTCCAACGAGGCCAGCTCGGAGGGCTGCCAGGCCCGTTCTCCGTCCACCACGCCGCCCATCCCGTAGCGCTCGGCGAGGGTGGCGCGCTCCACCCCCTCCCCCGTCGGGGGGTGCCACGGCGCCTTGGCCCAGGCGACTTCGGCGACCGCCTCCGAGGCGCACCGGATGGTCACGGGGAACCTCTGTTCGTCGGTCACCGGCACCAGCAGCTGGCGCACGGTGGGGCGGCCGCTCGAACAGTCCAGCACGCGCAACGCGCGGGCAGCGTGGGGAGGCAGCATCGCTGCGGTCAGCGCTTCGCCGGGAGCGCCCAGGGGCGCGAGCCGGTCGAATTCGGGGCCGGTCTTCGCCCGCCGGTCCACGTCCGCGGCCCAGCGCCCCGCTTGCTCCGCCGTCGCCGCCTTCCACTGCACGGCCGCCCGGCTGTATCGGCGATCGGGCTCGTGTTCGGCGCCCGCGGACAGGGGGGCGACCAGCACGAGGAGGATCAGCACCACGCGCGCCAGGTCGCTGCGCCCCGGACCTGTTCTCCGCTGCTCCCGTGCGCCCATGGACTCGCCCCTACGGCAGCGGCGAGTCGGGCGGCCCGAGCAGCTCGGCGGCCAGGGGCTCGCCCGTCAGCGACTCCAGGAACGCCACCAGCTGGCCCTTCTCCTCGTCGCTCAACTCCAGCTCGATCAGCTCTTCCTCGCGGTGGCCGACCTCGGGCTCCTCGGGCAGCTCGTTGTAGTAGGTCACGACGTCCTCCAGCGTCTCCAGCTGGCCGCCGTGCATGTAGGGGGCGCTCAGCGCGATGTCGCGCAGGCCGCCGACCTTGAACTGCCCCAGCTGGTTGTCGCCGTTGCTGAGCACGTCGATGCGGCCGGCTCGCTGCCCATCGGGGGCATCGCTCCACGGACCCGCCGCGTTGAAGGGCGAGGCCCGCAGCGCATTGATTCCGCCAAAGCGACCGGCGTCCAGGGGCTCCAACCAGGCTCGGGGCTCGAAGCCCAGGTTGGCGAACTGGTGGTTGGTGAAGGCGGTGTCGAAGTGGCACAGCGAACAGCGCGCCTTGCCCACGAACAGCCCCAGCCCGGCGCGGGCCTCGGGGGCGTAGGCGTCCTGGGCGGCCACGTCGCCGGCCAACACCGCGTCGACGAAGTCGTCGAAGGGCGCTCGGCCGCTCACGACCTGCCGCTCGTAGGCGGCGATGGCCTTGCCGACGTTCACGAACACCTGGGTGACCGCGTCCCGATCGGCCTCATCCAACGCCGTCCACGCGACGTGGTCGGGGTTGGCGGGATCGTCGGGCGTGGGGAGCGCGCGGGCCGGCCAGCGGGCGTCGTCCAGATCGGGCAGGGGGCCGAACAAGGCCTCGTAGGCCTCGCTCAACTCCGCGTCGGCGGCGACGTGGTGAGCGACCTCCATGCGCGAGCCGGCCATCTCTCCGCCGGCCTCGATGGGCCCCAGCGCCTGGCACCACTGCGAGTCGCAGCGGCCGTCCCAGAACAGGAACCAACTGTGGGCCGAGTTCAGCACCGTGGGCGTGTGGCGGCCGGTGATGCCCGCGGCTTCGCCCAGCTGGGCCCCGTCGGCGAAGCCCTGCTCGGGGTCGTGGCAGGTCGCGCAGCTGAACTCCCCCGAGCCCGACAGGCCGGTGTCGAAGAACAGGTACCGGCCCAGGTGCGCGGCGTCGGGGTCGTCGGCGACGGCGTTGGTGGGGTTGGCGGGCGGCGCCTGGGGCGGCGACATCCGGTCGAGCAGGAACACCTGCTCGTCGGTGAACTCGGCCGGCTCGGCCCCACAGGCAGCGAGCGCGGCGGCCAGGACCAGCAGGCGCCTCATTCGTCGCAGCACCGGACGTCGAACAGCGCGCTGTCCCAGACCCCATCGACCTGGACCGCGACCTCCAACTCCCAGTGTCCCGGCATGTGGAGCAACAGCGGGTCCAGGGACCACACGCCGTCGCCCAGGTCCGTCACCACCGGCTCGACGTTCATCCCGTGCCCGTGGGCCGGCATGTCCCCCCGCAGTTCCAGGCCCTGCAGCTGCACCGGCCCCGCGTCGTCGCCGACCTCGATCGTCATCGAGAACTCCTCGGCGATGGGGATGGGGCTCGGCGACGTCGTGTACGCCACCGTCAGTCCGCCCTCGGTGACCGCCTCGGCGGTGAGGTTCTTGTCGTCGTAGTAGTCGTCCTCCCCGTGCTCCTCACAGCCGTGGCCGAGGCTGAACAAGGCGAGGACCAGCAGAACAAGCAATCGGCGCATCGACATCTCCCGGAGCCACCATGGAACTCCGTCTCCTGGCCGGCCGGTGCGTTTCTGCGCCCGGCCCACCACGATCCTGCTCCCTGATGGCTGGATCGCAAGTCCCAATGGGCCAGCAGCCCCCCCCTGCGCGGCCCGCGCCATCGCGGTAGCTTCTCGATCCTTGGAGGAATCATGGCCGCCCGTAAGCCCAATCTGAGCGACCCCCAGTGGTTCATCAACCGCGAGCTCTCCCTGCTCGATTTCAACCGCCGGGTGCTGGCGCAGGCCGTGGATCCGGCGACCCCGCTGCTGGAGCGGTTGTTCTTCCTGACCATCTGCAGCAGCAACCTCGATGAGTTCTTCGAGATCCGCGTGGCGGGCCTGAAGCAGCTGGCCGAAGCCGACGCCACGAAGGCCCAGGCCGACGGCCTTCCCCCCGCCGAGCTGCTGCGTCGCATCGCCGACAACGCCCACGAGCTGGTCGACGAGCAGTACCGGATCCTCAACGAGGTGATCCTCCCCGAGCTCCGCGCCGAGGGCATCCGTTTGCTGCGCCGCACCGAGTGGACCGACACCCAGCGCACCTGGATGCGGGAGTTCTTCGAGCAGCAGGTGCTGCCGGTCCTGGTGCCCCTGGCCCTGGACCCCGGGCACCCCTTCCCCGCCATCCTGAACAAGTCCCTGAACTTCGTGGTGGGGCTCGGCGGCGACGACGCCTACGGCCGCGAAGCGACCGTGGCGATCCTCAAGGTCCCCCGCGCGCTGCCCCGCGTGATCCCCCTGCCGGGCACCGTGTCCGGCGGACCCCACGACTTCGTCCTCCTGTCGTCGGTGATCCACGCGCACGTCGACGCTCTGTTCCCCGGCATGACGGTCCACGGCGTCCACCAGTTCCGCATCACCCGGAACTCGGACCTGTGGTTCGACGAAGAAGAGTCCGAGGACCTGATGGACGCGCTGCGCGGCGAGCTTCCCCGCCGGCGCTACGGCGACGCGGTACGCCTCGAAGTGGCCGACACCTGCGACGCCGCGGCGGCGTCCTTCCTGCTGGACCACGAGGGCTTGAGCGAGGACGACCTCTACCAGGTCAACGGGCCCGTCAACCTGCACCGCATGGCGCAGCTCATCGGGCTCGTCGATCGGCCGGACCTGCGCTACCCGCCCTTCGCCCCCAACAACCCCATGGCCGGCGACGGCTCGCCGTTCGACCGCATCGCGGACGGGGATGTGCTGTTGCACCACCCCTTCGAGACGTTCGCGCCGGTGATCGAGGTGCTGCACGCGGCCGCGCGCGACCCCAACGTGCTGGCCATCAAGCAGACGCTCTACCGAACCGGCGAAGCCAGCTCCATCGTCGAGGCCCTGATCGAAGCCGCCGCCGCAGGCAAGGAAGTCACCGTCCTGGTCGAGCTGCGGGCCCGCTTCGACGAGGCCGCGAACATCGACCTCGCCAAGCGCCTGCAAGCCGCCGGGGCCACCGTCGTCTACGGGGTCGTGGGGTTCAAGGCCCACGCGAAGCTGCTGCTCATCGTGCGGCGCGAAGCCAACAAGCTGAGGCGCTACGCCCACCTCGGCACCGGCAACTACCACCCCGGAAACGCGAAGGTCTACACGGACTTCGGGCTCTTCACGGCGGACCCCGCGCTCTGCCACGACGTGCACGAGGTGTTCATGCAGCTGACCTCGGTCGGCCGCGCGAGCGAGCTGACGAAGGCTCTGCAGTCACCGTTCAGCCTCCAGCCACGCCTGCTCGAGCTCATCGACGCCGAGGCCCAGGCGGCTCAGGCCGGCCAGCCGGCGCACATCCGCGCCCGCATGAACGCGCTGGTGGACCCCAAGATCATCAAGGCCCTGTTCAAGGCCAGTCGCGCGGGGGTGAGCATCGACCTGCTGGTGCGCGGCGTCGTGTGCTTCCGCCCGGGTGTGCCCGAGGTCTCCGAGAACATCCGGGTCCGCTCGGTAGTCGGCCGATTCCTCGAGCACAGCCGCGTCTACGCCTTCCACGCGGGGGGAGCGAACCTCGTCTACTGCTCCTCGGCCGACTGGATGCCGCGGAATCTCTACCGGCGGGTCGAGGTCGCATTCCCCGTCGAGGACCCCGCGCTCAAGGCCCGGGTCCTGGACGAAGGCATGGACCGGTACTGGAAGGACAACACCCAGGCGTGGGAGCTCGGGCCGGACGGAAACTGGAGCCGCGTGGTGGCCGGAAAGTCCAAGCCCTACGCCGCCCAGCGGTCGTTGCTGAAGAAGCTCGCCAGCGTCCACTGAGGCGCCGTGGCCCGGACCGAGGCCCCCTTCGCGCGAACCGTCGCGCCCCCTGGGTGGACGCGCGCGGATCCTGCAGGTACTTAGCCCGCGAAAGCAGGGTGTTACATGCAGTATCGCGGACTCGAACTCGACCCCTTCCAGGTCGAAGCCATCGAGCACATCAAGCAGAACCGGTCGGTCCTCGTCTCCGCGCCTACAGGCACGGGCAAGACGATCATCGCGGACTACATCGTCGACCAGTCGCTTCAGCTCCACAAGGAGGTGATCTACACGGCGCCGATCAAGGCTCTGAGCAACCAGAAGTACCGCGACTACTGCCGCCTGTACGGCACGGACAACGTCGGTCTGATCACCGGCGACCTGGTGATCAACCGCGACGCTCCGATCCGGATCATGACGACGGAGATCCTGCGGAACATGCTGCTCCAGGGCGAGTCCCTGCCGCACCTGGCCTACGTGATCATCGACGAGATCCACTTCCTGGACGACCCCGAGCGCGGCACGGTCTGGGAAGAGGTCCTCATCTACCTCCCCAACCGGGTGAAGGTGCTGGGGCTGTCGGCCACGCTGGCCAACATCGAAGAGTTCGCCGCCTGGCTGACCTACGTCCGCGACGAGGACGTCCAGGTCGTCATCGAGAACACGCGGCACGTGCCGCTGAGCATCTTCCTGGCGAACCGCGACGCGGGCATCGTCGATATGCCGCGCTACCGGTTCCTGCACGGCAAGTGGACGAAGATGGCCAAGGAGGCCATGGCCAACGAGCGCCAATCGCGCTCCCGGGATGGCGGGCGTCGGCGGCGCCGATCGGGCCGGTTGAAGATCCCCGGCCAGAAGGAGACCCGCCACCACGAGCTCGTGGAGATGCTGGGCCCCGACTTCCGGCCGATTCTCTACTTCGCGTTCAGCCGGAAGCTCTGCGAAGTCTTCGCCAAGGACCTCGCCCGCAAGCAGGGCGAGCGGTCGTACACGACGACCGAGGAGGCGACGGAGATCAAGGCGGCCGTCGACAAGTTCGACGCCACCTACGAGAAGGTGATGACCGGCGAGCAGGAGCGGATGTACCTCAAGGGCATCGCGTTCCACCACGCCGGGCTGCACGTCGCGCTGAAGGCCTTCGTCGAGGACTTGTACGAGCGCAAGCTCATCAAGGTCCTGTACTGCACGAGCACGTTCGCCCTGGGCATCAACATGCCGGCGCGCTCCGTCGTGTTCGAGAACCTGCGCAAGTACAACGGCGTGACCGTCGCGCCGCTGACCGTGCGTGAGTTCATGCAGATGGCCGGCCGCGCTGGCCGCCGCGGCATCGACCACGTCGGCTACGTGATCGTGAAGGAAGAGTTCGTCGACTTCGACGGCGACGAGGACTCGATCTCCGCGTACCTCGCGGGCAGGCACGAGCAGGTCACGTCCTCGTTCAACCTGAGCTTCAACTCGGTCGTGAACCTGTTGCACCGGCATGGCCACAGCCTCGACGGCATCCGCACGGTCATCGACCGCAGCTTCCTGAACTTCCACTTCGTCCAGAAGGCGCAGAAGGACCAGGAACGCATCATCGACATCGAGCAGTCGTTGGTGGACGACGGCTGGGACCCCAACGACCCCGAGGCGGGGCGTCCTCCGCGCAACCTGATGAACCGGGTGCAGCGCTACCGGAAGATGAAGAAGGGGATCAACCGAAACACCGAGCGGGTGTTCCAGGACCTGGTCGCCAAGGTCGAGGTCCTCAAGTCCATCGGCTACGTCGACGACGAGCTTCAGTTCAACGCCGGCGCCCGCGTCCTGCAGCACGTGCAGATCGAAGAGATCTTCTCGACGGAGCTGGTGTTGTCGGGCCTGTTCGACTCGCTGGATTCAGCCGAGCTGTTCGCGGTGTTCTGCGTGGTCTGCAACAGCTTCGGCCGCTCGGTCGAGGTGCTGCAGAGGCCCCGCGGCGAGCTGGCGAAGCTGGCGCGAAAGCTGCGGGAAATCCGCTACGGCGACGCGGTGCAGAAGACCGAGAAGCTCAACGGCGTGCAGGTCACCTTCACGCCCGAGATGCTGATCTTCGGCAAGGCCTGGTACGAGGGGCACTCGCTGCAGGAGCTGCTGCTCATGCTCGACAGCACCACGGACGTGTCCGGCGACCTCGTGTCGGCGTTCCGGCGCGCCAAGGACCTGTCCATGCAGATGCGGCGCGTGTTCGCCGAGGACCCGTGGATGATGGAGAAGCTCAAGGAGATCTCCAAGACGGTGTCGCGCGACGAGGTTGAAGTCGTCGACTAGGTCGGTGGCTCGGCTGATGGGGCGACCACGCCAGGTCGGCTACGGTGCGCGCGCGTGAAGGTCCTCGCCCTGCACGGGATGCCCACATCCCCCCGCCTGTACGAGAAGCTCCAGCTCCCCCCGGGCTGGACGCTCGACGTGCCGCCGTTGCCGGGACTCGGGCCCGAAGGCACGCCCGCCGACTGGACGCTCGCCGGCTGCGTGGAGGCCATGCGCCCCCACGCGCGCGGGCAGGACATCCTGGTGGGCCACGACATGGGCGGGGTCATCGCCGCCTACCTGGCCGAGCCGGGCCAGACTGTCGTGCTGTCGGGCACGGCCCTGGGCCTCTACTGGATGATGATCCGCGGCACGACGCTGCCGAGGCTCCGCGACTACTTCTACGTCAAGCACGGCGGACGCCGCTTCCTGGCCCAGGGCTGCCTGCCGGAGTACGCGACCGGCCTCCTGGCCGCCTTTGGCGACCACGGCGAGGACTGGCCCGATCGCATGCGCTTGATCGCCCGGGAGATGCGGGTGGCGCCCTTCCTGGCGCTCCGCCTGCGGGCGTGCGGCGTGCGGCTCGCCTGGGGGCGGCGCGACCCCTGGTACCCGGCCTGGATCGCCCGGACGATGAAGCGCACGACGGGGGGAACGCTGACCTGGCTCGAGTCGGGCCACTTCGCTCCCTGGGAAGACCCCCGCGGATTCGCCGCGGTGATCACCGGCGACGCGCTGGTCCGATGAGGAACGCGCGACCCACGCAGCGGTGTGGAATGCTCCCGAAACTGCCATGCGCCGCTTGATGTCCCTCCCCCGCCTCGCCACGCCGTTCCTGCGCTCGCAGCGGGGCGCGCTCTCCCTGGTTTCGGCCGCTCGGGGCGCCGGTGGAGGCGCGACGGCGTTCGGCGACGGGCTGGTGCAGCGCGGGCTTCAGCTGCAAGGCGAGCACGCGGGGCTCCAGCTGGCCGGCGTTGAGATCACCGACACGGCGGGCGAAGGCGCGACGCTCAGCGGCTCGCTGGGCGGCTCGTCGTGGCGCCGCTGCGCGCTGGCCGGCACCACGTGGGCGGCGGTCGATGCGGCCGGCGCGACCTGGGACGCGGTGGACCTGAAGGGCTCGAGCTGGTCTGGCGGGCACGCGCCCCACGCCCGGCTCTCCCACTGCTCGCTGCGCGAGGCAACCCTGGACGGGCTCGACCTCTCGGGGGCGGTGCTCGTGCTGTGCGACCTCAGCGGCGCGCGACTCAGCAACTGCAACCTGGCCGGCGCACGGCTGGTGGGCTGCGACCTGACGGGTGCTCGCCTGCAAGGGTGCGACCTGAGCGGCGCCGATCTCGGGGCCAGCACGCTCCGGGACTGCTCGCTCGTCGACTGCACCCTGGACGGCGTCGTCGCCCGCGGCGTGGACGCCGGCGGCCTCAGCGGCGTCACGGACGCCCAGCGGCAGCTCCTGGCCGACGCCGGCGCACGGGCCCGAGCCAGCCTGCTGTACTCGTTGTGGGCTCGGATGCTCGGGGGCGGCGCCAGCGCTGAAGGCCACCGCCGCACCCGCGTCGCGGTCGCCCTGACCTGGGCCGTGCTGAGCACCGCGGTGCCGCTCGCCTTCTTCGCGCGCGCGGCCCTGAACCCCATCGACCCGGACCTGCACCCCGGCTTCGTCGGCAACTACGAAGACGAGGAGCCCCAGGACGAGCAGCCGCCTCCCGACGCCGAAGGCGAGCCCCAGCCCGACGAGCAGCCCGCGCCCGAGTAGGCGCCCGACCCGAGCCGCCCCGCCTTCGCCGCGCTGCCCGTCAGGGTCCGCGGCGCCGCCCGGTCCCGCCCAAGGCACAACGGCGGGACCGATCCGAAGGTCAGCCCCGCCGCCAGAACGGCGACGGCGGGACCGACCCGAAGGTCAGCCCCGCCGCCAGAACGGCGACGGCGGGACCGACCCGAAGGTCGATCCCGCCGTCTGGAATCTCTTCCTGCTCCTCCCCCGACCCCAAAAGGAGGGGGGAGGACCTTCCAGCTACTGGGGCTGGAAGTTGATCAGGAAGAAGGCCGACCCACCGTAGTCACCGTTCATGTCGATGCCCTCGTGGGGGTTGATCTCGGGGTTCTTGAACAGCTGCCAGTAGGCAAACCAGGTGGAGTTGCCACCGGCGTTGTTCGCGACACCCTCGAGGCCCGAGCCGTTGCCCAGGGTGCCTTCAACGTTGTTGGTGAAGCCCGTGTGGGTGTAGGTCAGCGCGAACTGGTCGAGACCCTCCTGGATGCCAGCGGCGTCCAGACCGGTGTTGACGGCCCAGTCGGTGCCGAGCTGCGTGTGCGTCGCGGCGTCGATCAGGGCGAGGTCGAGGAAGTCCCCGTAGGCCTCGTCGCTGGTCGGCGAGAGCAGCAGCGCACCGAAGTTCGCGCCGTTCGCGTCGAGGACGGCAACGTCGCACTCACCGTTGGCCGGGTCCGAGATGTCGACGCCCGTGGTCGGGTCGAAGGTCAGCCGGCCGGTGCAGTTGTTGCACTCGCCCTGCATCACGCCGAAGCCGAAGTCCGCGGTGCCTTCGATCTGGATGACCTGCTCGCACTCTTCGATCTGGTTCTGGATGTCGCGCCAGTAGGTGAACGAGAAGTTCGCCACGACCGAGTAGCCCTCGGGGGGCTGGGCCGAGTCGTCGTCGTCCGCCGCGTCGTCGTCGTCGCCAGCCGAGTCGTCGTCGTCCGCCGCGTCGTCGTCGTCGCCCGTCGCCGAGTCGTCGTCGTCCGCCGCGTCGTCGTCGTCGCCCGTCGCCGAGTCGTCGTCGTCGCCAGCAGCCGAGTCGTCGTCGTCGCCAGCAGCCGAGTCGTCGTCGTCCGCCGCGTCCGCCGCGCCACCGTCGCCACCGTCGCCGGCGATGACCGTGAAGGTCGCGTTGAAGGTCAGGCTGTTGATTTCGAGGCCACCGGTGGTGTCGTCGTCATCGTCAGGGGTCGAGTCGTCGTCGTCATCGTCCGGGGGGGGCGTGGCGTCGTCGTCGTCGTCACCGGTGGTGGCGGTACAAGCCACCATCGGGACGCTCAGCCCAAGCATCAGGGCCATGAGCAGGTACTTCAGGTTCTTCACGAGTGCATCCTCCAGGTGGGCCGTCCGCTAATGAGGCCCGAAAATCCAGCTTTTCCCCGTCAAAACAGGTGCTTGCGCACCTTTCCGGGGAGTTGAGCCCGCGGACCCTACCAGAGGCCACAGACCAACCCAAGTGCCCACGGGCATTCAGGTGTTACAGAGCCCCGTTCTCGGGCTCAGGTTCATTGCCCTTGCAGCGCGTCCCGCACTTCAACCGCACGCCAGCCCTTCGGAGAGACACGCAAGTACTGCGCTCTCGCCTCTCTTTGGGTGCGCTTGCGGACGGAACCGCCAGGCAAGGAATCGTATAGGCGGGCCAGGTCGTAGCAACCCAGGGCAAAGTCCTGCCCGTTGTGGCACGCCAGAAGGTAGGCGGAACGGGCGTCGTCGAGCGATCCAGCCTGCTCGTGGAAGCGTCCGAAGAGCCAGGCGCCCCAAGGCGATCGGGTCTCGGGACTCCAAGCCGTGCCGAGGATTGCCCGGCCCCCTTCGACGTCCCCATCCGTGGCCGCGGCGAGCCCTTCGTACATCTGCGCGATCGCCACCTCGCGGGAGTCCGCCCCCACCGCCGCCGCGAGCTTCTCGGCCGCCTGCGCCGCGACCTTCCGAGCCTCAGCCGGCTTCCCCGACGCGAGGTGCGCCTCGGCCAGCCAGAGCTCCGCGTCGCCGGGGAGGCCCAGGTGGCGGGTCGCGGCGACCCCGGCCGCCGCCGGACCGCCCCGCTCCTGGATCAGGTGGACCATCGCCTCGGCGCGCCGCACCCCGTCGCTGTCCGATGCGCCGTGGCTCTTGCGCGTCCGGTCCTCGATGGTGGAGACCGCGTCGTTGAAGAACGCCGCCGCCGCGAACTCGGCCAGCAACTGCGGATCGTCCGCCCGGGTGCGCAGCCCCTTGTCGGCGGCCGCCCGCGCCGCGCCGAAGTTCCCCGCGAACCGATGCGCTCGAGCCTGCTCGCTCAGCAGGAACGGCGCCCCGTCGTCCTGGGCCAGGAAGTCGTTGAGCAGCTGGTCTGCGTCGTCGCCGCGCCCGGCTCGGCGCAGGACGCGCGAGACCTCGACCACGACCACCTCGGCCACGCGCGCCGGCAGATCCGGGGACTCCACGAGGGGAGCGAGCAGCGCCCGCGCCTCCTTGGGCGCCATGGATCGGCTCCGCACCAGCTTCATCATCGCGTCGCCGTAGCGGTGATCGGGCGCCAGGGTCAGCAGCTTCTCGGCCGCCGCGCCCGCCCCGTCCACGTCCCCGGATTCCCACGCGCTGCGCGCCCGCCAGGCCAACGCCAACGGCGTCTCGTGTCCCTGCAGCGCCCGCTCGGCCCCCGCCAGGTCGCCGGTTCGGGTCCGCGCTGCCGCCGTCGCCACCGCGCCCCACTCGTTCAGCACGCCGGGCAGTTGAGCCGACTCCACGAGGGACAGCGCGCGCTCGGGGTCCCCTTCCAGGGCATTCCACAGGGCGTCGGCCGCGATGACCGCGGGGTGGAGCGGCTCGCGCTCGATGGCGATCTCCAAGGCCTCGTGGGCCCGGACCCGCTGCGCGTTCCGCCCCGTGTACAGCGCGTAGATCAGCAACTCCGCGCGGGAGTCGACCGCCGCGATGGTGCCCGGGGCGCGCTCCTCGGTGCCCAGCACCTGACCGGCTTCGCGCACCACCATGCTCAGGCCGCCGTAGTCGGCCTCCAGGGCGAGGGCCTCCCAGCGCTCGATGTGCGCCTCCGTGGCCGCGGTCTTGCGAGCCATCTGGCCCAGGGCCACACCCACCGTGGCGAGCGCCATCAGCAGCAAGAACACGAGGCGCATCCGCGACTTACGCCGCTGAACAGCCACCCAGTCAGTCGAGTCTCCGGTCACCATGGCCGGCAAGATAGCGACGGCTCGAACCGTGCGACCAGATTCGGCCGCAAAAGCGCCAGAACGCACACGGGCCCGCCTCCGAACGAACGGAGGCGGGCCCGCGTTGTGCTTCGCAGCGACTCAGTCCGTGAGGACCTTGCCGAGCTCCTCGGTCAGCATCGGCACGACCTCGAAGAGGTCGCCCACGATGCCGTACGTGGCGTGCTGGAAGATCGGCGCATCGGCGTCCTTGTTGATCGCGACGATCACCTTGGACGTCCGCATGCCGGCGAGGTGCTGAATCGCGCCGCTGATGCCGCACGCGATGTACAGCTGCGGGTTGACCACCTTGCCGGTCTGACCGACCTGCATCGAGTGCGTGGCGTACCCCGCATCGACGGCCGCGCGCGACGCGCCCACCGCCGCTCCGAGCAGCTTGGCCGGCGCGTTGAACAGCTCGAAGTTCTCGGCGCTCTTGAGCGAACGACCGCCCGAGATGATGCGCGTCGCTTCGGTCAGCTCGATCGTCTCTTCGCCGCTCTCTTCGACTTCGACCACTTCGTAGCCGTAGTCGTCGTCGAGATCCGCGTCGAACTCCTCCACGTCGCCATCGCCAGCGTCGACGCCGGCGATGGTGAAGCTGTTCGGGCGGATGGTGAAGAGCTTCGGCTCGTCGGGGATGACGGCAGTCGCCTGCGCCTTGCCCGAGTAGAGCGTCCGCACGCCTTCGATGCCGTCGTCCCCCTCGCGGAGGTCGACGACGTCGGCGGCGTAGCCCGCCTCCAGCGCCGCCGCGAGGCGACCGAAGAGGTCCTTGCCGAGCGCCGAGGCAGAGCCCAGGACCACGTCCGGGGACGCGTCCTCGACGACCTGCTGCAGAGCCGAGGCGTAGGCGCCCGGCACGAAGCTCTCGAGCGCGTCGTGCGTCACGGTGATGACCGCGTCCGCGCCGAGATCGCCGAGGCCATCGGCCGCGTCGCCCAGGTCGGAGCCAAGCAGCACCGCCTTGACGTCACCGCCGTCAGCGAGCTCCTTCGCCTTGCCCAGAAGCTCCTTCGCGGCGCCCTTGGTGCGACCGTCGACCACCTCACAGAAAACCAGGATGTCAGCCATGTTCTTACTCCCGTCTTTCCTTAGAGGACCTTGGCGTCTTCACGCAGGGCGCGGACCAGCTCGGCGACCTGGTCGCTGAGCTCGCCCTCGAGAATGCGGCCGGCGGGGCGACCCGGCGGCAGCGAGAAATCGGTGAGCTGGACCACGTTGGCGTCGGCGCCGACGGACCCGTCCAGGCCCAGGTCGGCGGGCGAGTGCTTCGCCACGGGCTTGCGCTTGGCCTTCATGATCCCGGGCAGCGACGCGTAGCGCGGCTCGTTGAGCCCCTTGCCGCAAGTCAGGATGCAGGGCACCGAGATCTTGACGACCTCGACGTTCCCGCCGCCCACGGGGCGACGCACGGTGGCGCTGTCCCCGTTGAACTCGAACCCATTGATCCACGCGGCGCTGGGCCACCCGAGCACCTGAGCGGTGGCCTGAGGCACCTGCCCCTGGTCCGCGTCGATGGCCTGGCCGCCGGCGAACGCGATGCCGATCTCTTCCTTCTCCAGGGCCGCCGCGAGCGCGCGAGCCGTGCCCCAGGCGTCGGAGCCGGAGAACCCGTCGTCGTCGAGGATGACCGCACGGTCCGCGCCCATGGCGAGCGCCGTGCGCGCCGCGTCCAGGCATCGGGCGGGCCCGAGCGAGAACACGACGACCTCAGTGCCGTGACCGGCTTCCTTGAGCTTGATGGCTTCTTCGACGGCAAGCTCGTCGTACGGAGAGATGATCCACTTGACCTCCCCTTCCTCGATGCCGCTTCCGTCCGCCGCGATGCGGACCTTGGTCTCGGTATCCGGGACCTGCTTCAACAGAACGCCGATGTTCACGGTCGCCTCCTGTGCGCTATGCGCTGGTTGGTTCGTTCGCCGCGTCCACTCGAAGGCCGCGCACGAAGAGGTCCGCGATCTGGGTGGCTGACTCCACGAGCCCGTAACGGGCATTGGGGGTCAGGATCCACTGCATCGCGATCTCGTCGAGCGCGCCGAAGAAGGCTCGGCGCAGGATGATGGGGTTGGCGTCAGACCGGACCACACCGGCTGCCTTCCCCTCTTCGATGAGCCCCCCGATGATGTCCATGTAGGACTGCAGTCGGGTGGGCTTGTATTCCTTCATGAAGGTGTTGCTCAGGCGGAGTTCCACCTGCAGCACCTTGGCGACGTTCTTGTGCGACTCGACGTTGCTCATGTGGAACTCGGCGAACGCTCGCAGCCGGTCCAGGGGGTCCGCGATGCCCGAAAGCGCCGCGGTCACGCCGTCCGTCATCTCCTGCATCGTCTCTTCGAAGATGCTGATGAGGATGTCGTCTTTGCCTTTGAAGTACAGGTAGATCGTGCCGTCGGCGACGTCGGCCGCGCGGGCCACATCGGACACCCGGGACTTGTGAAAGCCCTTCTCCGCGAAGACCTGCACGGCGGCTTCGAGGATCTGACGCCGCTTGTCCTGGCGTCGCTGGTTGGCCGGATCGGTCAACGGCTCCTCCGTCGGAATGAATGACTACTCATTCAGGGACGCGGAGGGTAGCGGCAGGGTCCCCGCGTTCGCAAGCGGTCCTTGGGCTGACGGCTCTCAGCGCTTGGCAAGGAACCGGGTGACGGTCTCCTCGACGCCCTCGCCAACGGTCTCCCAGGCCTTCAGGAACTGGGCGTTGCCGCTGTCCGTCTGGGGGTGCTGCGTCATCTGCCGCATGACCTTCAGGGGCATCGTCGCCACGTGCGAGCCAAGCCGGATGCAGTCCAGGGCGTGGGCCGAGTGGCGGATGGAGGCGGCGAGCACCTCCGTGTCGAAGTAGTAGTGCTCGAAGGCGTTGATGATGTCGCCGAGGGTGGCGATGCCGTCGTGGCCCGTGTCGTCGATGCGGCCGATGAACGGCGAGACGTAGGCGGCGCCGGCCTTCGCGGCGAGGACGGCCTGGGCGACGCTGAAGATCAAAGTGACGTTCACCCGGACGCCCTGCTCGGCGAGGGCGGCGGTGGCGGCGAGGCCGGCGGTGGACATCGGCACCTTGATGACCACGTGCTCGTGGATCTGCCGCAGCAGCGCGGCCTCACGCAGCATCCCCTCGGTGTCCTGGGCCACGACCTCGGCGGACACGGGGCCCTGCACGATCTCGCAGATCTCGTAGATGACCTCGGCGAAGTCCTTCCCCTCACGGGCGATGAGGGAGGGGTTCGTCGTGCAGCCGTCGAGGATCCCCCACGAGGCGGCCTCGCGGATGTCGTCCAGGTTCGCGGTGTCGATGAAGAGCTTCATGGCGGGGAGTCCGGGGCTGGAGGGGTTGGCGACGGGCGGGATCTACCCCAGCGCCCCGACGCAATCAACGGGGCCGGAGAAGCCCATCGGAGACCGTCCCGCCGGCGCGCCTACTGGTCGCGCACCGGGACCGGGTCCGGCGCATCGAAATCGGGCATGGGCCGAGCCCCCAGGAGCGCGGCGCGCCAGGCCACCGCCTTCTGTGCGTGCCGGCTCGCCCGGTCGCTCTTCCCCTGCTGGCGGTAGATGTCGGCGAGCTCCGCGTGGGCCTCGTAGCGCCAGGGGGCGATGCGCAGCGACTCCTGCAGATCGCGCTCGGCCCAGCGCGCCCGCACCCCTTCGGTGGCACGGCGGGCCCGGCCGGAGCGGAACAGGCGATCGCCCGTCAGGGTGTTGAACAGCAGGGCCTCGGGGCGGAAGGGCGATCCATCGACGTCCCCGCCCAGGGGATCGCCGAACAAGGCCTTCGCCAGCGGCCGGTTGAACAGCGGCCGCGGCTCCGCCGCCCGGAACCCGTGGGGCTTCCGGCCCTCGTCGAGCACCCGGAACAGCCGGAACCAATCGTTCTCCCAGACCAGCTGGAAGTGCTTCAGCGTCTCCGGCGCAAAGCTCATGGCCGTGATCACGGCGTCCTTGGGCCAGCCGACTTCGCCGGAGACGTACCGCTGAGACATCTGGGGGTCCGTGCGCAGCGTCTGGTGCGCCTCGTGGAGGTACCAGACGGCGCCGGTCTCCTGGGCCAGGGTCCAGAGCTGTTCTTCGGGCGCCATGCGGGCCTCGGTCACGGCCTGATAGCGCGGGAGCAGGTCGCCTTCGAAGAAGCAGTGCAGGACGGTGGGGCGCTCCAGGTACGTGAGGATGAACGGGCTCAGGACGAAGGACGCCAGGACCGGCTCGTCTTCGCCGACGTGCTCCGGCAGGTGCTCGGCCAGGTCGTTCATGGCGGTGAAGGGCGACGTCACGGTCGGCGACGCGGCCTCGACGATCCGGTCCAACCGGTCGGCGAAGAACACCCGCTCGACGCCGGGCACGATCCCGAACCCCTGCCCCACCGCGACGAAGACCCACAGTCCGATCCAGGCCCGTCGAAGCAGACCGACGCCCCGACCCGACACGAACCCCACGCCGATCAGCACCGCGGCGGCGAGCACGCCGAACAACACCAGCTTGCGGAAGATCAGGTAGCTCGCGAGGAAGGAGCCCACGAGCCAGAGGGTGTAGTGGGACGACAGCGCCAGCAGCGGGTCCATGGGCCCCCGGCGCTCCAGCAGCTTGATCGGCAGCGGTGTGGGGAAGCGGGGGGGCTCCCAGCGGGCCGAAAAGGACGGACGCCACCAGGCCGCGAGGGCAGCGAACCCGGGCAACGTCGCCAGACCCAGCCAGGGCCAGCCGCGCGCGAGCATCGGCGACGTCGGCGACTGGTAGTTCCCGGTCCAGTAGTGCCGGGCGTGGAACGACAACTCAGCGGGGTCGAGGGGCTTGTGCCCCAGGTGCTGGAGTCGGGCCGCGATGGTCTCCCAGGCGTGGTCGTAGCCGTCGGCCTCGGGCAGGACGAAGCGCAGCGCGGCGAGGAGCAGGGCGGCGACCGGCGCCCAGGCCAGCGACGGCATCTGGGGCCGCGCCAGGGAGCCGAGCATGCACAGGATCACGGCCAGGCCCGCGAGCATGGGGGTCGACGTCGAGAACTGGTCGTGGTGCAGCGAGTAGGGGAGCAGCGAGGCCAGCGCGGCCGGCGCGAGCAGCAAGATCGCCCCCGGCCAGAGGTCCTTCGCCGGGGCGCGGCCAAGCCAGTGGGCGGTGCCCAGGAAGCCCACCAACAGCAGGGTGTAGAAGGTCATCACCTTCCACAGCAGCAGGGACAAGGCCAGGAAGACGCCCGCGAGCCCCATGTAGATCAGCCGGTTCCGGCGCACCCACAGCGCGGTGAACGCGAGGTGCCAACACAGCACGGGGAACGCGAGGTCTTCGCGGTACAGGACCTGGCCGTTGCCGCGATCCGAAACGAGCAGGGCACCGCCAAAAGCCAGCGCCGCGATCAGCGCGGCATCGCGTCTCCGGGTCAGGGCGAGGACAAGCAGCGCGATGGGCACCACCGAGGAGCTGGCGACCAGGCGGGTGAGCAACCGGATGAAGGCGGGGAGCGCTTCTTCGGGCAGCTGGGTGGCGGCGAAGAGCCGGCCGTAGAGCAGCTCCTGGAAGATCGTGTCCGAGTGCGGCGGGTAGCCGTCGGGCGCCTGCATCCGCACATCGGGGTCGGGCAGCTCGTCTCCGCGCGCCGCCATCTGGGCGTAGCGGAACCGCTGAGCGGACTCCATCCAATAAGTCGAGTCGGGGGCCAGCCCGCTGTTGCTGAACCGGGCGGTCTTGAACGACACCGACATCCCGAAGATCGTGACCAGGGCGATCAAACCCATGACCAGCAGCGCCAGCTCGCGCCCGGGATCGCGCCGCCAGGGCTCGCCGAACCGGTTGCGGCGCGCCGACAGCTGGTCCTGGACCTCTTCCGAGGCGTGCTGGCCCGGGACGTAGCCCCAGTCGGTCTTTATCTCGGGGCGGACGGTGGGAGCCGATTCCAGCTCCTCAGCGCCGGCTTCGGTGGTCACCCGCCGCCGGCGGGGCGCAGGCGGGGCATCGGGCTCGGCCTCGTCGCTCGGGTCGTCGGCGAGCGAGAAGATGTCGGGGTCGTCGACGCCGCTCATGGAGCCCCGGCCTCGAAGCCCAGGGTGTAGAGCCGCTCGGCGACGATCAGCGCCGTCGGGTGGGTCGGCCGCACACCGAAGACGGGGCGCAGGTCAGCGGCGGCGGTCGCGAAGTCGCCTTGCATGGTCGCGGCCGCTGCCGCGAGGGGACCGCAGTCGAGGCAGTTGGGCCGAGCGACCAGCAGGGCGCGACCGCCGGCGTCGTCCCACCGGTCGAACGAGGCAGCCCATGGGCCGCTCGGGAGGCCCCCGCTGCCCGGGGTGTCCTGCCCTTGTTCGTGGCGGAAGCGCATCAACTGGATCATTGAGCTGGGGTCGCCCACGAGCAAGCCGCCGCGCTCGAACAACCGCGCCGCCGTCGGCCCGTCGCCCCGCGCCAGGTGCAGGCCGCCGCGCGCCCCGAACCGCCGGCTGAGGGCAACGCGAGCGACGCGGTCAGCGGCCCACCCCGGTCCGGTGGACAGGGGCTGCAGGGTCTCCGCCCAATACCGCTCCTCGGCCTGGGGGGCCCCCGGTCCGTCCAGCCGCAGCCAGGGGCCCACCGGCTGCCGGCGCGCCAGCATCTCGGGGGGGAGGAAGCCATCGGTGACCAGGATCGGCCGGTCGGTAGCGGAGGGCAGCGCACGCAGGATCCACTCGGGCTGGACCCCGGCGGGCAGGGGGAGGTGCGGCGCGAGGGCAGCGCGGACGGCGGCCGCATCGATGCCGTGGCGGGCGCCGTGGAAGTCGAGTTCGGCGAGGCCCAGGCCGTGCAACATCACCACCTGGGTGTCGGGTCGGCGGCCCTCCCACCAGCGTTGGTACAGCGCCGGGTAGACCCAGGTGTCGCCCTGGGGCAGCAGCAGCGCGCCGGGGGGAGCAGCATCCAGCAGCGCGGTCCCCAGCCGTCGGGGGGACTCCAGATCCTTGAGGCGCGCGCGCTCGGCGGTTCCGGTGAAGGCGAGGCCCACGGTGGCGAGGGCCAGGGCGACGGCGACGGGGCGGGTCGCCCCCGGAGCGCGGGCGGCCAGGAGTTGAAGGGCACGGACCGCGCCGACACCGGCTCCCGCGCACAGGACGGCGAGCGGCCCCAGCAGGTAGCCCCGCAGGTCCGGGTTGTGCCACTGAAAGGCCGACTGCAGCGCCGACGGCAGGATGCCGAATCCGACGAAGAACAGCCCCGCGAGGGTGGCCCGACGGTCGCGGTGGAGCACCGCCGCGGCGGCAGCCAGCAAGCAGCTGACGGGGCCGAGCTCCTGGATGGCCATGCGCCCGTGGTCGATCAAGTTGCGCATCAACTGACCGTCGATCAGCTCAAACGAACGCGCGTACCCCTGGGCCGACGCCATGAACAACACCCGCTCCAGCGTGCGGGGGCTGCCCACGTCCAGCGCCGGGTCGGCGAGCGAGCGCAGCGGCAGCCAGGCCAGCTGCCCGAGGCCGGGCACCAGCAGCGCCGCCGCGGCGACGACGGCGACGCCCCAGGCCCGAGCGCCGCTCCGGGTTGCGAGCACGGCCAGGCCGGGCACCGCCGCCACCAACATCGCGGGGTGCACGGCGCCGGCGACGCAACAGGGCAGCACCGCGAGCGCGAGGCCGCGTCGGCCTCCGAGCTGGGCCGCCGCCACGGCGAGCAGGCCGAGCACGGCGGCGAAGGCGTACAGCTCGGGGCGAACGCCCTGCAACTGCAGGCCGGAGCTCGCGCCGAAGAGCGCCCCCGCCATCAAGCCCGCCGCGGCGGTGGACTCGCGCCGCACCACCCCCGCCAGCAGCGCCGCGCAGGCGCCCACGGTGGCGGCGCTGAAGATCGTTAGTCGAAAGGGCAGCTCGCCGATGGGAAGGCGGGCCGCGACCGCCGCGAGCGTCAGCCACGCGGGCTCCCCCGGAGCGTGGGCGACCCCGGCGGTGGCAGCCGCCAGCGCCAACTCGCCGCCGTCGTGCCACGTCAGCCCCGGCGCCCCGAACAGGACCGCGACCGCGAACGCCGCAACGCCGAGCATCACTTCGCGGGACGTCGGCGCCAGGTCGGCCGGGCTCACTCCACGCCCCGCAGATCCATGAACAGCGCCCGCACCAGGCCCGCTTCGTCGTCGCCCGCCGCGGCCGCGGCCGCGAGTTCGTTCAGCGCCGCCCGCCGCAGGGCCCTCAGAGCGGGCGGTTCCGGCGGGGGATGCAGGTTCGCGACGCCCGACCAACCGGCCACGAGGCCGTGCGGCAGCAGGCGCCCGTCGTGCAACGCATCGAGCTCCGGATCCCGCACTTCCAGGTAGAGCGGGCGCCTCGCCGCCGCCGCGGCGGCCGTTGGCGACGCCTGCGTCGCGGGGCTCCAGGCCAGGCCGGTCTCGAGCTCAAAGCGCGCCGCGCCGCCCAACCGCACCTCCTCCTGGGGGTGGCCGAGCAGGACCCGGGGCACCACCACCAGGTCGGCGCGCCGTCGCTCGACGCCCTGCAGGTGCGCCCACGCGAACGCGCCGTCGTTGCCCGAGGGGATCAAGATCGCGCCGGGCGGGAGGTGGGTTGCCATCTCCGTCGCGAAGCGCCGCGCCGGCTCGTGGTGGGAGCGGTCGGCGTCCTGCAGCAGCAGGAGGTAGGCGAGCCCGAACGCGAACAGGCCCCAGGCGATGACCGGGACCCGCGCGACTCGTCCCCGCAGGCCCTGGGCCAGCGCCGCGGCCGCCGGGGGGCCTAGGATCGCGGAGCCCACGACCAGGTAGCCGAGCAGGTCGGGGTTGGTCGGGAACACCTTGTTCTGCGGGAGGATCGTGGCCGCGTTGCCGGCGATCCACAGGGGAATGCCCACCGCCAGCGCGCGCCGCGCCGGCCCCGCGGTCAGCACCCAACCCAGTCCCGCCAGCAGCAGCAACGGCACGCCCAGCGCGTCGGCGTGCACCCCGGCGATGGTGCTCAGGTTGTCGACCCAACCGTCGCCGGAGCCGCCCTCGCCGAAGTTGCGGGCGAAGTTCCGGGCCAGAAGGACGTCCACGAAGGCCGCCGGAGTCGAGGGCACCCCCCACGAGCGGCCCGGCACGGCCAGGGCGCGCAGGGGCAACCAAGCGTAGGCGGCAAACGAGACGAGACCAAACCCGATCGCCAGCGGCGCATCGACGATCCGCACGGGACCCCGCGTCCACCGCATCGCGAGCAGGGCGGGGGTCGCGGCCGCCGCCAGCAACGGATGCACCGTGGCCGCCGCGCCCAACAACAGCCCCAGCGCCGCGCTCGCCCGCCGCCCCGTCAGCGCGACGCACGCCGCCGCCGCACCCAGGAGCAAGAGCAGGGTCAGCGCGTACACCTCGGTTCGAACGCCCTGGAGCTGTGCGCCGAAGCCCAGCAGCACCAACCCCGAAGACGCCGCCACGGCGCCGGCGGGCGGCGTCGCCACCAGGGAGCGCAGCATGGCGGCCAGGGGCAGCGCACAGAGCGACAGCGCGGCCGCCGAGAGCAGGTTCGCGCGGAACGCGAGGTCGCCGACGGGGATCAGTTGCAGCAACCGCGCGGGGATCAGCCAGCCGGCCTCCCCCGGCGGGTGCGCGACGCCCATGAGGAACGCCGACGCCGCGAGGTTGGGCGAGTCCAGCCAGTCCATGGACGGCGCCATCCGCAGGACGGAGAGCGCGAACAACGCGGCGGCGACGGACCAGGCCGAGCGCGGCAGCCGCGGCTCAGCGCGGGCAGACATCGATGTCGACGCGCCCCAGGCCGGTCTCTTCGGCCAACTCGATGAAGACGTCGCAGAACAGGCTCGACTTGACCGTCCCGGCCGTCGTCTTCGGGCCCCGGTCGTAGACCCAGCGGCCTCCGAGGGGGTCTGCCGGCAGGGCCATCCCCACGGCCGCGACGCCCTGGGGCTCGGCGGGGTAGTTGCCCGTGGTCCGGCGGTGCTCGTCCAGCACCGCCTTCGCGTCACGCACGGCGATGAGGTAGTCGAGCTCGAAGAGCTTCACCTTGACGGCTCGGCGGGCGCTGCTGCCCGGCTGCAGGTTGTTGAACTCCTCCCGCAGGAACAGCTGGGCTTCCTCCATCTGCTCGGTTTCGCTCAACAGGCTGGCCGCGAGGTTCCGAAGGTAGAACGGCCCCGTGTTCGTCTCCGCCGCCCGCCGCATGTGGATCGAGGCCGTGCGGCGGTCGTCCCGGTGCATGAAGTAGTTCATGGCGATGCCGAACGGGAAGAACCACTCGTCGGGGAGATGCAAGGCCCCCTTGCTGAAGATGAGGTTGCTCTGGTCGACGAACACACCGTCGGCGCGGAGCATGATCCCGCCGTACTTGTAGACAGCCCGGAACTCGGGATCGAGCTCCGTCGCCAGGTCCATCATCTGGTAGAGCCAGCCGTACCAATCGTCGTCGGCGCTGGCGTAGCGGTCGCCGAACAGGGTCGATGCGCGGAGCCAGAGCAGGTCCGCCAACAGGGCTTCGTAGCCGAGCGCGCCGATGCGAACGAGCTTGGGCGACGGCAGGTAGAAGCTCAGCTCCGCCACCGAAGCACGGGGCGCCCAGGCATCGGTGTGCCGATGCGCTGACTGCAGCACGGGCAAGGCGACGCCAGCGATGAGAGCGGCGACCAGGACGGGGCGGGGCAACGCCATGGCCGCGGAGTGTAGCGAGGCGCGCGGGCTCGGGCCCACCCCAGCCGGGCCAGAACGCAGAAGGCCCCGACGATTGCTCGTCGGGGCCTTCATGCTGTGGAGCGGGACACGGGAGTCGAACCCGCGACCCCTGCCTTGGCAAGGCAGTGCTCTACCACTGAGCTAGTCCCGCTCAGCTCCGCGCAGGGTCGTTGCGCGGCGGACGGGGAGAATAACGGTCCGGAATCCACTGTCAACAGCCCCCCCGCGTTTTCCCGCCAGCCCCCGAACGCTCAGTCGTCGTCGCCTTCGGGCCCCACATCCGAGGCCTCGATGTCTTCGATCACGGACGGGATCGCCCCAACGCCGGGCACCGTGTAGTGGGGCTGCTGGAAGCGAGACCGGGTGCGCAACCGGCGCCCCTCCCCGTGGTCGACGCGCACCGTCCAGGTACCGACCCGGCGCCCGGCCTCGATCTCCGCGTCGATCCGATCGCCCACGACCAGCGTGGCCTCGGGCGTCAGGGCCCGCTCGGCCATCAGCGCTCGCAGGGCGTCGAGCTTGTTCTCGGTGTCGTGATCGACCACCACGACCTGCTCGAAGTGGCGCCCCAACCGGGTCAGCGCGACCTTGGCCCGCTGGGTGTCCGGATGGCCTTGGGTCATCAGGAACAACCGCCGGTCGGACAGCGCCATCAACGTCGGGTGCGCGTCCTCGACCGGGTCCAGCGCCCGGACGGTCCGCTGGAAGAACGCCGTGCGCCCCGCCTGCACCACGGCCGCCGAATCGGAGCCAAAGGCCGCCGCCACCGCCGCATCCACGTCCACCGGCGGGTCGGCCACCCGCGCCTTCCGCCGCTCCAACACCACGTCCTCGAGCCGGCCCTCCAGCCCCGCGCCGATCATCGCCTGCGCGGCGTCCAGGTCCGCGGGCTCGATCAACAGGCCGGTGGTGTCGACCAGCGTGTCGTCCAGGTCGAACACGATCGCGTCGATGCGCATCAGCGAAGTCCCAGGCTGGTCACGAGAAGGCCGCGAGGGTCTCTTGGGCGATGAGCTTGCGCTGGATCTCGCTGGTCCCCTCCCCGATGGGCCCCAGCCGCGCGTCGCGGTAGAGCCGCTCGATGCGGTACTCGCTCATGTAGCCGTAGCCGCCGTGGATCTGGACGCCAAGGTCCGAGTTCTTCACGGCGGCCTCCGTCGCGAACAGCTTCGCCGCGGAGTACAGCGACTGCGAGCAGCGGCCCTCGCCGTGCAGCCAGGCCGCCCGCCACGACAGCATTCGCGCGCCGTCCACGGCGACCTTCATGTCGGCGATCTTGAAGTGCACCGGCTGGAACTTGAGGATCGGCCGACCGAACGCCTCACGCTGCTGCGCGTAGGCCAGCGACTCGTCCAGGCAGGCCTGAGCGATGCCCACGCCGAAGCTCGCCATGCCGACGCGGCCGTTCTCGAGCGCCTTCATCGTTTGCAGGAACCCCGCGCCCTCGCCGCCCACCAGCCACTCGGCGGGGATCTCGCAGTCCTCGAAGAACAGCGCCGAGGTCGGAGAGCCCCGCAGCCCCATCTTCTTGAGAGGCGCACCGCTGGTGAAGCCCGGCGTCCCCTTGCGAACCACGAAGTTGCTGATGCCGCCGTGCCCCGCCTCGGGGTCCGTCTTCGCGGCCACCAGGCACCAGTCGGCGTCGGGCCCATTGGTGATGAACATCTTGCTGCCGTTGAGCACCCAGCCCCGGTCCGTGCGCTTCGCCGTCGTCTTGATGGCCGCGGCGTCGGTGCCGCAGTGGGGCTCGGTCAGCGCCCAGGCGCCGATGAGATCGCCCGAGATGATCCCCGGCAGGATCTCCGACTTCAGCTCGTCGCTGGCGAACTGGCGGATGGGGTTGCCGAAGAGACCCACGCTGGCCCCCACGCTCAAGAACGTGCTCGCGCACCCGCGCGCGAGTTCCTCTCCGGCGATGGCGCACAGCAGCGCTTCGGTCTGGCTCCCGCCGTGCCGCTCCTCGTGGCCCAGCCCCGTGAACCCGATCTCCGCCAGCGACTTCAGGTTCGCCGCAGGGAACACCCCTTCGGCCTGATCGACGCCTTCGGAGCGCGGGATGATGACGTCGTCCACGAACCGGGCGAAGCCCTCGCGGAAGTCCTGCTGATCCTTCGTGAGTTGAAAATCCATGGCTAGAACCCCCCGATGGCGCGCGCGATGATCCCGCGCTGCACTTCGCTCGTGCCGGCCCCGATGGTGCCCAGCTTGCTGTCCCGCCAGGCCCGCTCGACCAGGTACTCCTTGCTGAAGCCGTACCCACCGTGGATCTGGATGACCTCCTCGGAGAGGTGCACTGCGGCCTCCGACAGATACGTCTTGAGGATGGCGGCCTCCGTGAGCACCGGCTCGTCCCGGTCCAACAGGTACGCCGTCTTGTAGAGCAGACCCCACGAAACCTCGTAGGCCACCCGCATGTCCGCAATCTTCTCGGCGATGGCGCCGAACTTGGCGATGGGGCGGCCGAACTGCTTGCGCTCCAGGGAGTACTTGCAGGCCGTCTCCATGCCGTGCCAGAGGGCGCCCAGCGCCGGCGCCAACAGGCACGTCCGCTCCCACCCCAGGATCAGCTTGCCGACGAGCATGAACCCGAAGTTCTGGGGCCCGAGCATCGCGCTGGCGGGGATTCGGCAGTCCTCGAAGTAGATCTCCGACGTCGGCGAGGTGCGGCACCCCAGCTTGTCGAGCTTGCGACCGACCCGGAAGCCGGGCGTATCGGCGTCGACGATGAACGTGCTGATGCCGGCGGACCGCGGCTTCACGTCCGGGTCGGTCACCGCTGTGACGACGAAGTGGTGGGCCGTGGGGCCGTTCGTGATCCAGGTCTTGCTGCCGTTGAGGACCCAGTGGTCGCCGTCCTGCACCGCCCGCGTCTGCATGGAGCCCGCCGCGTCGGACCCGGAGCCCGGTTCGGTCAAGCAGAACCCGCCGATCCACTCGCCGCTGGCCATCTTCGGCAGGTAGTGCCTCTTCTGCTCCTCGGTCCCGAGCTTCCAGATGGGCACGCCGCACAGGATGGTGCTCGCCCCCCAGGACAAGGTCGTGCCTGCGTCCACCCCCGCGCGCCCCAGCGCCTCACCGGCGATGCACGTCGTCAGCGCGCCCACGCCTGCGCCGCCGTACTCCTCGGGGAACGGCAGGCCGATGATCCCGAACTCCGCGAGCCGGTCCCACGCCTCCTGCAGGAAGACGTTGCCGTCGTCCGCTGCCTGGGACCAGAGCGGGACGATCCGCTCCCGCCCGAACCGCTCCACTTCCTGCAGGAACGCGCGGTCGGTGTCGTCGAGGTCGAAGTTCATGGAGTGTCTCCGGGGCCGACCGGGGGGCCGGCCCAAGGGGTCAGGCGCGGGCGACGCCGCGCAGGAATGTGTCGACCAGGGCCTCGCCGCTCGACGCGATGGCCTCGGGATCTTCGCCCAGGAGCTCCCGAGCGACGAACCCGGTCAGCAGGATCTCCAGCGCGCCCAGGAACAGCAGGGCCGTCAGCCGCGGGTCGGCGTCGGGGCGCAGCTCGCCTTCGTGCTGGCGGAGGATTCGCTCCAACAGCGCGAAGATCCGCTTGAAGTGATCCAGGTTGTCGGCTTCGAGGAACTTCGGGGAGCGCAGGACTTCGCGCATGACCACCTCCACCAGGTCGGGCTCGATGCGCCACGCCTGCAAGAAGAAGTCGACAATGCCCACCAACTTGCCGCGAAGCGTCCCGCCCTGCGCGTCGATGTCCTCGACCACCTTGATCGACAAGCCCCAGGACTCCGCGAACAGGCAGTGGAGGATCGCGTCCTTGTTGTCGAAGTAGTGGTAGATGAGGCCGTAGGCGATGCCCGCCTCGCGCGCGATGTCGCCCACGCGCGTGCCCGTGAACCCCTTCTGCGCGAACACGCGGGTCGCAGCCTTCAGGATCGCGCGGCGCTTCGCTTCGAAGCTCGCAGGATCGCGGCGCGGCTTGCCCTCCATGGGGTCCCTCCAGGTGCATCCGGTAGATCGATTGACTCGTCAATCAACCGCGGGACCGTAGCAGACGACACCCCGGCAACCCGGCGCAGATCCCGCGTTTTCTTGACAAGCGGCAGAGGTTCCCGGACATTCCGCACCTTCGATTCTGGGAGTCCCGTGCGTTTGCCACTGCTCATTGTGTTTCTGCTTGCGTCCGTCGGCTGCCCCAAGGCAGGCAGCCAGGCGTCGGGCGAGCAGGAGCCCGTGGTGGTCGAAGCGCCGAAGTCCCGGTTCAGCGGCGCTGCGAAGGCATTCGTCGACGGCCTGCTGACCCTGGGCGTCCAGGGCTTCGAAGCAGCCAGCGACGGCGCGTCCGTCGTCTGGGACGAGCTGACGTTCGCAGAGGACGGCGGCTTCGTCGCCAACGCCAGCGTCCGGCTGGGCGACGAGCCCTTCACGTGCACGGAGACGGGCACCTGGAGCCTCGACGCCGACCACAGCGACCCCACCGCGGGCGCCATCAACTTCGACATGAACGAAACCGACTGCGCCGGCCGCGAAGCCCCGCAGTCTTTCCGGGTCCTGGCGACTCGAGCGGGCGACGACATCGCGCTCGCTCACCGCTAGTCCGGGCCACCAAACAGGAGCCAGCCATGAAGCGTCGCATCTCGCGCAGCAAGACGAAGTCCGTCCGCAACCGCACCCGGGGCAAGCGCCTCAGCGCCAAGCTGAAGTCGAAGCACATGCGGGCCCGCCGCCGCAGCAGCAAGGGCCGCATCTAGCGCGTCCCGTTGTGTTGACCCGGGTCCGAGGGGGATCCGGGGGCGCCGCCTGAGGAGGGGGCCGCCATGACGCAAATCGCCAGCCTTGAGTTGGTGCAGCGAACGCGGGTCGAACAGGCCATCGATCGCCAGCACTTCGGGCAATTCAACAAGGAGATCCTGAAGGCGGTGACGCCCTCGGGACGCTCCCTTTCGATCGTCCGGAAGCTCCGCGAAGACGTGCCCCGACGGGGCGGCGTCCTGCTCGTGCACGGGTTCGCCCAGAACCGCTACACGTGGCACCTCTCCACGCGCAGCCTGGTCAACTTCCTCGCGGACTCGGGCCTCGACGTCTACAACCTCGAGCTCACGGGGCACGGCCGCGGGCGTGAGTACGGCACCGCCGTCGCCCGGAAGTTCTCCGACTACGTCGAAGACGCCGCCTCGGTCATCCCCGCCATCGCGGACCACGCCGGGCTGGACCGCGTCTTCCTCATGGGCCACAGCCTCGGCGGCGCGGTCTGCTACGCCGCAGCCCCGGACGTGGCCGAGCGCCTCGCGGGCGTCGTCACCGTCGCCGGCCTCTACCGATTCGGGAGCAACCCCGCCATGCGGCGCCTGGCCGAAGGGCTCGGCGCCCTGCAGCGGGTCGCGCCGCTCCTGGGCAAGGCCGCCCGGATCGGCACCGGGGTCCGCACGCGGGCCTTCGGTCGGCTGGTGGCCAACTGGTGGGAGACGGCCGACGACTTGAGCGCCGGGTTCCCCCTCGCCGGTTGGGTTCCCGGCTCGACGGAACCCCACATCGTCCAGGAGCGCGTGGTCCGGGGCTTCGACTGGACGGGGCTGAACATCCTGCTGACGATGATGCGCTGGGCCGCCGAGGGGAACTTCGACCGCGAGGACGGCCACGACTACGCCGAGGCGTTCGCCGCGCTGGACGTCCCGTTGCTCGTCGTCGCCGGCGACCGGGACCGGTTGCTTCCCGCCGAGGATGCCCGCCCCGCCTACGACCTTAGCGCCAGCACCGACAAGACCTGGAAGGTCTTTTCCCCGGTCCGGGAGGAAGTCCACTGGGGGCACCTGGACATCATCCTGGGCAAGGACGCGCCGCGCTTCGTGTGGCCGTACATCCAGAGGTGGCTGCTGGAGCGGTGTCCCGAGGAGCACTGAGCGGCGGCGGAGCTTCCTTCGCGCAGCCAACGTGGCCGCCACCGCCGCGTCCGGCGACGGCCTCTCAGTGGCGTCAAGCGGAGTAGAGCCTCGCGTGGTCGGCCGCCGCAGTGCCCGCCTTCAGCCCGTCCAGGGCCGCGGAGACGATCCCGCCGGCGTACCCGGCGCCTTCGCCGAAGGGGTACAGCCCCTCCAGCCCCCACGCCCGGCCTTCGTCGTCGCGCTGAACGCGCACGGGGCTCGAGGTGCGGGTCTCCACGCCCAGCAAGACCGCGTCAGGGCTGACGAATCCGTTGAGTCGGCGACCAAACGCCGCGAGGGACTCGACCAGCGCGCCGCCGAGCTCTTCGGGGAGGCAGTCCCTCAGGTTCGCCGGGACGACGCCGCGGGCGTAGGTGCTCTGGACCGAGCTGGACGGGAGCCCGGCCAGGAAGTCCGTGAGGTTCTGGGCGGGGGCGACGAAGTTTCCGCCCCCCAACTCCGCGGCCCGAGCTTCCCAGTGGGCCTGGAACGCAAGGCCCGCGAGGGGGTCGCCGGGCTCTCCGAACGCCTTGTAGTCCGACGGCCGCACCTGCACGACAACCCCGCTGTTGGCGAACTCACCGGAGCGGGCAGCGTCCGCCGTCCCCCCCAACGCGAGGCTGCCGGCCCGGTTGGGGATGCCGAGGATCCGGCCGCCGGGACACATGCAGAACGTGTAGGCGCCGCGACCGGTCCGTCCGTGCCAGGCCAGGTGGTAGTCGGCGGCGGGCAGGTTGCCCCGGGCCCGAGCCAAACGGGACTTGTACTGGATCGTGTCAACGAGCTCTTGGGGGTGTTCGATCCGCAAACCGATCGAGGTCGACCAGGGCTCCAGGGTAGCGCCTGCGTCGACAAGCCACCGGGGCACGTCCCGAGCCGAAAGCCCAGTGGCCAGCAAGACCGGAGCTCTCTGGATTTCCTCGTCGCCGACGCGCGCGCCGACTACCCGGCCGCCCGCGGTCAGTAGCCCATCCACCCGCGCGTTCAGCCGGATCTCAACCCCCAGCGAAGTTAGGCGCGCGGCCAGCCGATCGAGCACCCGGCCGAGCCGGTCGGCGCCGACGTGGGGGCGCGCCTCGATGAGCACCCGGCTGGGCACGCCGAGGTCCACGAGTTCCCTCAAGACGGCGCTGACGGCGGGGCCCCTCGACCGGGTGTAGACCTTGCCTTCGCTGAACGCGCCGGCGCCGCCGAAGCCGAACACCGCGTTGTTCTCGGGGTCGAGCACGCCGTGGTCCTCGAACTCCGCCTGGGCGGCGCGGCGCTCCTGGAGGCTGCCGCCGCGCTCCAACAGGAGGGGCGGCGCGCCGAGGCGGGCGAGCGCCAGGGCCGCGAAGAGGCCGGCGGGACCGGCGCCCACGACGATGGGGCGGAAGGAGTCGGGGAATCGGGCCACCGGCGGCGCGTCCCGCAGCACCTCGGGCGGCGTGGCGGGCGGCGTGTCGAGCAGGCGGACGTGGGCACCCCGCGGGGGACGGGGACGGGGCTCGGCGCTGCTGGGGACGTCGAGTTCGAAGCCCCAGACGTGCCGGGCAGGCCGTCGCCGGGCGTCCAGGCTGTGCTTGACGACGGTGGGTTCGATGACCTGCGGAGGCAGCACGCCCAGGACACGCGCCAGGGCGTCCGCCAGACGTCGAGGATCCTCGACCACGGCGGGGTCGAGGGAGAGGCCGGTGATCCGGTAGCGCATCGGGGAACGAGTACCTACCTCACACAAGGCCCGGTGTCCGTTTCCTCCGCATCGAGAAGTCCGCGCGAGCGCGCGGGCAGCTTGATCGCGGGCGGCCCTTGGCTTACCTTGCGCGCCCCCGCGGGCGAGGTCGTCCAGCGGCGCAACCCCCACGACCCTTCAGGAGACCTCAGCTCATGGCCATCCGCGTTGGAATCAACGGCTTCGGACGAATCGGCAAGTGCGTGCTGCGGGCAGTCCTCGCCAGCGACGACATCGAGTGCGTCCTCATCAACGACCTCGCCGACAACGAGCAGTTGGCCTGGCTTCTGAAGTACGACTCGGTCCACGGGAACATCCCCAACGAGGTCAGCTCGACGGACGACGCGATCGTCGTCGACGGCAATCCGATCCCCTGCACGTCGATCCGCAACCCCGAAGAGGTCCCCTGGGGCGCTCAGGGCTGCGACGTGGTGCTGGAGTGCACGGGCATCTTCCGTGACCGCAAGGGCGCTGGCCGCATCCTCGCCGGGGGCGCCAAGAAGGTGATCATCTCGGCCCCGGCCAAGGAGCCCGACGTCACCATCGTCATGGGCGTCAACGAAGGCGACTTCGACCCCGCCAGCCACACCATCATCAGCAACGCTTCGTGCACGACGAACTGCCTCGCCCCCATGGCCAAGGTCCTCGACGAGTCGTTCGGCATCGTCGCCGGCCAGCTGACGACCGTGCACAGCTACACGAACGACCAGAACATCCTGGACCGCTTCCACAAGGACCCCCGGCGGGCCCGCGCGGCGGCAATGAACATGCTCCCGACGAGCACGGGCGCCGCGAAGGCGGTGGCCCTGGTGCTGCCGCAGCTCGAAGGCAAGCTGACGGGCATGGCCATCCGCGTCCCGACGCCCAACGTCAGCATCGTCGACCTGACGATCCAGACCGGCCGGGACGTGACGGTGGACGAGGTGAACGCGGCGCTCAAGGCGGCGGCCGATGGCCCCCTCAAGGGCATCCTCTTCTACAGCGAGGACCCGCTGGTCTCGTCGGACTACATCACCAACCCCGCGTCCTCGACGATCGACGCGCTGTCGACGGCCGTGGTCGGCGGCAACCTGGTGAAGGTCCTGTCCTGGTACGACAACGAGTGGGGCTTCTCCAACCGGCTGATCGACCTGACCCGCATGGTCGCAGGCTGATCTGATGCAATCGGTCCGCGATCTCGACGTCGCTGGGAAGCGCGTCCTCGTCCGGGTGGACTTCAACGTCCCCTTGGACTCCGACGGCAACGTCACGGACGACACCCGCGTCCGCGCGGCGCTGCCGACGATCGAGTACCTGCGCGAGCAGGGCGCGCGGATCATCCTGATGTCCCACCTCGGCCGGCCCAAGGGCGAGGTCGTGGAGTCCCTGAGCACGGCGCCGCCGGGCTCCGTGCTGGCGGGCCTCCTGGACGACAAGGTCCTGCACACCGACGACTGCGTCGGGTGGGGGCCCCGCAAGCTGGTGAAGGAGCTGCCTGAGGGCGGCGTCCTGCTCCTCGAGAACCTGCGCTTCAAGGCCGGGGAGAAGGCGGGCGATGCCGGCTTCGCGGAGCAGTTGGCCGAGCTGGGCGACCTCTACGTGTCCGATGCCTTCGGCGTCCTGCACCGGCCCCACGCGTCCGTCAAGGCCCTGCCGGCGCTGTTCCCGGGCAAGCGGGCCGCGGGGCTGCTGGTCGACCGGGAGGTTCGCAAGCTCGGCGCCCTGCTCGACAAGCCGAAGAAGCCGTACGTGGCGGTCCTCGGCGGCGCCAAGGTGTCGGACAAGATCAAAGTCCTCGAAGCCATGCTGCGGCGCGTGGACGTGATGCTCATCGGCGGAGCCATGGCGTACACGTTCCTGCGGGCCCAGGGGATCTCGACCGGCGACTCGATGGTCGAGACCGACAAGATCTGGATGGCCGAGCGGATCCTGGAGCGGGCGAAGGAGCTGGGGGTTGGCGTTCGCCTGCCCACGGACCACGTGGTGGCCCCCGAGTTCGGCGACGAGGCCAACGCGAAGATCGTCAAGATTGTCGACAACGGCTGGATGGGCCTCGACATCGGACCCGGCACCGTCGAGCGGTACGCCATGGAACTCATCGGGGCGCGCACCATCTTCTGGAACGGCCCCATGGGCGTGTTTGAGCAGAAGGCGTTCGCCGCGGGGACTGAATCCGTCGCGCGAGCTGTTGCCAAGAGCCCGGCCTACTCGGTCGTGGGCGGCGGCGATTCGGCCGCCGCGATCGCAAAGTTCGGTCTCGCAACCGACGTCTCGCACGTGAGCACCGGCGGCGGCGCCTCCCTGGAGTTCATCCAGGGCGTCGAACTGCCGGGCCTGCGGGCCTTGGAGGATTGAGCCGATGCGTCGCACGCTGATCGCCGGCAACTGGAAGATGAACGTGGGCACGCCCGTGGACGGCGCCGAGCTGGGCCGCGCGCTCCGGCTCGCCCTCCTCGACCGGCCCGCCGTCGACGTCGCCGTCTTCCCTCCCTTCCTCGCAATCCCCGCCGTCCTGGACGCCGTTGTCGGCGCCGACGTGTTGGTGGGCGGGCAGGACCTGCACCCCGAGGCCGGGGGCGCCTACACCGGAAACACCTCGGCGGAGATGCTGGCCTCGGCCGGCTGCACGACGGCGCTGGTCGGTCACAGCGAGCGCCGCGCCTACGAGGGCGAGTCCGACGAGTACCTCGCCGCCAAGGTGAAGGCCGCGCTGCGGGCCGGGCTGTTGCCGGTCTTCTGCTGCGGCGAGTCGCTGGAGCAGCGCGAGGCGGGCAAGACGCTCGAGGTCGTGCGCGGGCAGCTCGCCGGCGGCATCGGCGGACTCACGGCGGCCGAAGTCGGCCGCATCGTGGTGGCGTACGAACCGGTCTGGGCCATCGGCACGGGCAAGGTCGCCACCCCCGAGCAGGCCCAGGACGTCCACGCGGCGATCCGGGCGTGGGTCGGAAGCACCTGGGATGCGGGCACGGCCAACGGCCTGCGCATCCTCTACGGGGGAAGCGTCAAGCCGGGCAATGCGGCCGGCATCCTCTCCAAGCCAGACATCGACGGCGCGCTCGTGGGCGGCGCCAGCCTCAAGGCGGACTCATTCGCCGCCATCGTCCACGCGGGCGCGGGAGCTTAGTAACCATGCAACTCTTCATCACCGTCCTGCACGTCTTCCTGTGCTTCTTCCTCATCCTCGTGGTGCTTCTGCAGCCCGGCAAGGGCGCCGACTTCGGCGCGGCCATGGGCGGCGCGTCCCAGGACATGATGGGCGCTGCTGGCAGCGTGTCCCTCATGAGCAAGCTGACCGCGGTCGTGGCGGCGCTCTTCATGGGCACGTCGCTGGGCCTCGCCTGGTTCAGCAACGCTCCCGAAGACAGCGCACTGGGCGTTGACGACATCGCGGCCGAAGCGGCTGAGACCGGTGGATCGTCGGCGCCGGCCGAAGGCACCGACGCCCCTGAGGGAGTTGAGCCGGCCCCCGTCGAAGGCACCGATGAAGCCCCCGCCGCCGAGGGCGCCGAAGCTGCTCCCGCCGAGGGCGCCGAGGCTGCTCCCGCCGAAGGGGCCGAAGCCGCTCCCGCCGAGGGTGCCGAAGCCGCTCCCGCCGAGGGTGCCGCGGCTGCCCCCGCCGAGGATGCCGAGGCTGCCCCCGCCGGTGACGGCGCCGTCGAGTAGCGGGGCCGTTTCCGCCCTCGAGCGGAGCCGACCGAAATTGCGGCGCCAACCCTGACTTACCGGCTTGATCCGGCACGAGTCGGGTGTTAGCTTCCGCGCCGCTCCGCTCGACGGAGCATCGAGAAGCCAGCTTCTGCGAAGGTGGTGGAATTGGTAGACACGCCAGCTTGAGGTGCTGGTGGCCTAACGGCTGTGGGGGTTCGAGTCCCCCCCTTCGCACCAGACTGCTTCTCACGCACGGGGCGTCCTTCGGGTCGCCCCGTTTGCGTTCTGGAGTCTGGACGGCCCGCACGGGGAACGGCCCAGCATCGGGCGGCATCGAGGCCAGCGCCCCGGCCAGACACCGGGTGGGGGCGCGTCGACGGCGGCAAGCGCACTCCCGGAAGCCTCAGCGCACACGCGGCAGGAAGCGCCCGACCGGGGGCCTCAGCGCACGCGCGGCAGAAAGCGCCCGACCGGGGGCCTCAGCGCACGCGGGGCAGGCGGACGGCCCCGGACTCCTTGTCGGCCAAGCCCTCGCAGTCGACGATCTGGCAGGCGCCGTAGAGCTGCATCCGGTGGTCGACGAGCTGGTAGCCCAGCTTCGCGGCAACCTCCTCCTGCAGGCGCTCGATGTCGTCGTTCTCGAACTCCACGATCTTCCCGCAGCGGGTGCAGATCAGGTGGTCGTGGTGGTCGTGGTCGTCGTCGCCGACGGGCTCGTACAGGGTCGCACCGTCGGTGAACTTGTGCTCCTGGGCGATGCCCGAATCCACCAGCAGCTTGATCGTCCGGTAGACGGTGGCGTGGCCCACACCAGGCGAACTCTGGCGCACCAGCGCCAACAGATCGTCCACCGACACGTGGTCCCCCGAATCCAGGAAAGCCCGCAAGATCACTTCACGCTGTCGCGTGAGCTTCAGCCCGTTGGCCTTCATGAACCGGGTCAACCGGTCATGCGACTCCCCGTACTCCGCCTGCCCCACGTGTTCCGCCTCCCTGCCCCCTTGGGCGCCCGCCTGGGCAGTTCCCGCATGCTACTCGACGCCGCGGCCCTAGCTCGGCCAAGCCGACAGCTCACAGGCCGCCCTGGGGCCGAGTGTGACGGCCCCAAGCAGAAAGGCCACCGCAAAGCGGTGGCCTCTCCCTCGACGGTCGGGGTCGCCCCCGGTCCGCCTACTCTTCGTCGCCGACCTGGAAGTCGTCGCCCATCAGATCGTCCGAGACCGACTCGTCGGCTTCGTCCGCAGCAGGCGCCTCTTCGGCAGCAGCTTCGACCGGGGCAGCGGCCGCCGGCGGCGAAGCCACCGGAGCAGACGCCGTCTTGGTCTTCGGCTCGCAGGCTTCCTCGACGAGCTCAATGAGACTCATCGGGGCGTTGTCGCCCGCGCGTCGACCGATCTTCGTGATCCGCACGTAGCCACCGGGACGATCCTGGTAGCGCTCGCTGTACTCAGAGAACAGCTTCTGCAGAACCACGCGGTCCTTCACGACCTTGCGCGCCTGGCGCACGGCGTGAACACGCTTGGCCTTGAGCAGCCGAGCCTCCTCACCCGAAGCAGCCTCGATCGCACTCGGCGAAACGCGCTTGCTCAGGGTGATCAGACGGTCGACCACGCGCCGCAGTTCCTTCGCCTTGGCGTCGGTGGTGCGGATGCGGCCATGCTCCAACAGCGAGGTAGCCATGTTGCGGTACATGGCCTTGCGGTGGGAGCTGTTTCGGCCGAGACGGCGGCCTGACTTGCGATGCCTCATGACGGACTCCGGGTGACCCGATAGGGGGCGTTAGCCCTCTTCGCGGATCCGCGGGAAGTTGTGGAGCTTCATGCCGAGCTGCAGACCGAGCTCCGCGAGGACCTCCTTCACTTCGTTCAGCGACTTGCGCCCGAAGTTCTTGGTCTTCAACAGGTCAGCTTCGGTCTTCTCGACCAGCTCGTAGATGTACTTGATGTTGGCGTTCTGCAGGCAGTTCGCCGAGCGGACAGACAGCTCGAGCTCATCGACCGTCTTGAAGAGGTTTTCGTTCCACTCCTCTTCGGTCTCCTCAGGCTCGAGGTCGGGCTCCTCCTCCTCATCGAAGTTGATGAAGATCTGAAGCTGCTCCTTGAGGATCTTCGCCGAGAAGGCGACGGAGTCGGCGGGCAGCACGGTGCCGTCCGTCCACACCTCGAGGCTGAGCTTGTCGTAGTCGGTACGCTGACCGACACGAGCGTTCGCCACCGTGTAGTTGACGCGGTGGATGGGCGAGAAGATGGCGTCGATCGGGATGGTCCCGAGCGGCTGCTCCTCGTCCTTGTTCCGGTCAGCCGGGACGTAGCCCGAACCCTTCTCGACCGTCAGCTCCATGCGCAGGTGCCCCTCGCCCGCCATCGTGCAGATGTGGTGCTCGGGGTTCATCACCTCGGCGTCGCCGGTGGTCCGAATCTCAGCGGCCGTCACCTCGACCTGCGACCCGCGGGTGCCCGTCTTCTCGATGACGAACGTCTGGGGCTCGTAGGTCTCCATCCGGATGAGAACACCCTTCAGGTTGAGGATGATGTCGGTGACGTCCTCGATCACGCCCTCGACCGTCGAGAACTCGTGGAGCACCCCGTCGATCTTCACGGCGGTGATGGCCGTGCCCTGCAGGCTGCTGAGCAGCACGCGACGAAGGGCGTTGCCCAGGGTCACGCCGAAGCCACGCTCGAGGGGACGAGCAATGAACTTGCCGTAGCGGACCGGGTCACGGACCTCTTCCTGGACAAGCTGCCGGGGACGGATGAGGGTGCGCCAGTTGCGGTGAATCTCGCTCATCGACGTGTTCTTCCTCGTACAAACCGCAGGACAGGCCTGCGGCGAAGGATGTGTTCAGCTCGCCGGGGTACCCGACGCACCGCGCCCCGGCCATGCCGAGACGCACGACTCCCCACGCCCTCCCGGCCGCGGGGAATCGAGAAAAGCTCTACTCAGACGCGCCGGCGCTTAGGCGGACGGCACCCGTTGTGCGGGATGGGCGTGACGTCACGAATGAGCGTGACGCGCATGCCTGTGGTCGCGATGGCGCGCAGCGCCGACTCACGTCCACTGCCGGGACCCTTCACGTGGACCGCGACACTCTTCATGCCGTGATCCATGGCCTTGCGGGCCGCGTCCTCGGCGGTGAGCTGAGCCGCGAACGGCGTGCTCTTGCGCGAGCCCTTGAACCCGCGCACACCGGCCGACGACCAGGCAACAGCGTTGCCGTTGGTGTCGGTGATGGTCACGATCGTGTTGTTGAAAGTCGCGTGGATGTGAGCAACCCCGGTGGGGATGTTCTTCTGGACCTTCTTCTTCTGGCGCTTCTGAACCTTGGCCATAGCCAGACTCCTTCAGCAGGGGGCGGCGAAAGCCGCCCGCCTGGCTACTTCTTCTTGCGGACGACGATGCGACGCGGGCCCTTGCGGGTGCGCGCATTCGTGTGGGTCCGCTGGCCGCGGACCGGAAGGCCGCGACGGTGGCGCAGGCCCCGGTAGGTGTTGAGGTCCATGAGGCGCTTGATGTTCATGGCGACCTCCTTGCGGAGATCACCTTCCACCTGGACCTGGGTCTCGATGACCGAGCGGATGCGAGCAACCTCGCCCTCCGTCAGCTGCTGAACCCGAGTGGTCCCCTCGACCTTGGCCTCTTTGACGATCTTGGCCGCCGTAGTGGGGCCAATGCCAAAGATGTAGGTCAACGCGACCTGGACGTGCTTGTTGCGCGGAATGTCGACGCCAGCGATACGTGCCATGAGATATCTCCCTCAGCCCTGACGCTGCTTGTGCTTGGGGGTCTCGCAGATAACCCGCACGACCCCGCGGCGCCGGACGACCCGGCACTTGTCACACATCCGCTTCACGGAGGCCCTGACCTTCATGTTCCCTGCTCCTTGCCCGGCGGAAGTCGCCGGACGATCCGACCCCGTGAAGGGTCTCTGTCGCTCAACCGGACGACCACTCGGTCACCCGGGATGAGCCGCACAATCTTCATCTGAAGATCAGCGCCCACGTGGGCAGCAACTACACTGCCAGCGAGGAGCCGCACGCTATACATGCGATTGGGCTCCTGAGCAAGAATCGTCCCCGGATAATTCCGAGAGTTGTCCTTGCGGGCGTCGTCTTCCTCCACTTCTTTCCTCGATCACCTGACCGAGGAACGGTCGATTCAATTTCTGTCCCGGAGCCCCTGCGGCCTCCGAGCGCTCAGTCAGCCCGCGCGCCGTCGGCCCCGCATCGGGGTACCGCCGGAGCCCATGAGCCCATCGTAGTGACGGGTCAGGAGGTGGCTTTCGATCTGGGCGACCAGGTCCAAAGCCACGCCGACCACAATGAGCAGGCTCGTTCCACCGAAGTAGAAGGTCACCCGCGCCTGGCTGATGAGAACCTCCGGGAGGAGGCACACCAGCGTGATGTACAGGGAGCCCGTCAGCGTGAGCCGCGTGAGCACCCGGTCGATGAAGTCGGCGGTCGGCTTGCCGGGGCGGATGCCCGGGATGTACCCGCCGTGCTTCTGCATGTTCTCCGCAACGTCGGCCGGGTTGAACGTAACCGACGTGTAGAAGTAGCAGAAGAAGATCGTCATCCCGCCGTAGGTCAGCAGGTAGATGATCGAGCCGGGGGCGAACAGCGCCTGCACATCCTGCAGGAACTGGTTGCCGCGCCAGAAGCTCCCGATGGTGGCCGGGAACATGATCAAGGAGCTCGCGAAGATCGGCGGGATGACCCCGGCCATGTTGACCTTCAGGGGCAGGTGCGTGTTCTGCCCGCCGTAGACCTTCCGGCCGACCACGCGCTTCGCGTACTGCACGGGAATCCGTCGCTGGCCTCGCTCGCAGTAGACGATGAACGCGATGACCAGCAGCGCGCCGAGGCCCATGAGCAGGACCCACAGGAAGTTCCGCTCGCCCGTCCGCAGCTGACCGAACAGCGTGAACATGGCGTCCGGGAAGCGGACGATGATGCCCGCCATGATGACCAGCGAGATGCCGTTGCCGATGCCCCACTCGGAGATGCGCTCACCGAGCCACATGATGAAGCAGGCGCCGGTCGTCAGCGTCAGGACGGTCATGAGCCGGAAGTGCCAGCCCGGGGCCGTCACGACGGCGCTGCCGTCGCCCGTGGGCGACGCCATGTTCTCCAGGCCGTAGGCGATGGCCATGCCCTGGATGAGACAGATGGCGACCGTGCCGTACCGCGTGTACTGCGTGATCTTCTGACGACCCGCTTCGCCCTCCTTCTGGAGGCGCTCGAGGGCCGGCACCGCCACCGTCATCAGCTGGATGATGATGGAGGCACTGATGTACGGCATGATCCCGAGGGTGAAGATCGAGAACTGCTCGAGCGCTCCACCGGAGAACATGTTGTAGAGGTCGAAGAGGTTGCCGCCGCCCTGCTGGTTGAACAGCGAGGACAAAGCCGTGCGGTCCACACCCGGGTTCGGGATGAACACGCCGAAGCGGTACACGCCAAGCAGCGCCACCATCACAAGCAGACGGTTCCGCAGCTCGGGAATCTTCGGGATCTGCCAGAAACCGGACATGAAGCGGGCCCTCTAGGGAACGTGCAGGAAGTCGACGGGTCGGAGCGGCGAGCCGCTCAGGCCTCGATGAGCTCGATCGTGCCGCCAGCGGCTTCGATCTTCGCGCGCGCGCCCTTGCTGGCCTTGTGCACCTTGACGGTGAGCGCCCGGGTGATGTCGCCGTTGCCCAGGAGCTTCACGCCGTCGCGGACCTTGCTGACGACGCCGGACTCGGAGAGCGCGGCGACGTCGACGACCGAACCGGCCTCGAACTTGTCGAGCTGACCGACGTTGACCTCGGTCATCACGGTCTCGAACCGGGTGTTGCGGAAGCCGCGCTTGGGGAGGCGCATGTGCAGCGGCATCTGGCCGCCTTCGAACCGGGGATGGACGCCGCCACCGGAGCGCGAGTTCTGGCCCTTCTGGCCACGACCCGCCGTCTTGCCCAGGCCGGAGCCCGGACCACGGCCAACACGCTTGCGGTTCTTCTTGGAGCCCGGGATGGGGCTCAGCTTGTTCAAGTCCATTTGTTGCTCCGCGCCACCCTGAAACCCACCGTCGGTGGATCCCTTCCCTCCAGGCTTCCCAGCCGTCTGGCCGGGACGGGCGACTCGCGCCCGGAGGGTGTTGTTCTGCCGAACCGGGGGACTAGCCCTCGGAGACCGTAATCAGGTGCATGACCTTCTTGACCATGCCGCGGATCGAGGGGGTGTCCTCGAGCGTGACGGTCTTGTTGATCTTGTTCAGGCCGAGGCCCCGAAGCGTGGCCCGCTGATCTTGCGGACGACCGATGGGGCTACGGACGAGCTTGACGTTGAGGTTGCTCATGTCTGGCTCCTACCAACTCAGGCGTTGGCGCGAACCTCCGGCGCATTGCGGCGACGGAGGTAGTCCTCGGGGACCTGCAGGGTCGTGAGAGCCTGCATGGTGGCCTTGAGGACGTTGTGCGGGTTGTTGGACCCAATGCACTTGGTGAGGATGTTCTGGACGCCCGCACACTCGAGGATGGCGCGAACCGCACCACCCGCGATGACACCGGTACCAGCGCCCGCCGGGCGGAGCAGCACCTTGCCGGCGCCGAAGACACCCACGATGCGGTGGGGGATCGAGCCGTTCTCGGTCATCGGGATGCGGACCATGTTGGCCCGCGCCCGCTCGCCACCCTTGCGGATGGCCTCGGGAACCTCAGCGGCCTTGCCCAGGCCAACACCCACGCGGCCGTTGGCGTCACCCACCACGACCAGCGCGGAGAAGTTGAAACGCCGACCACCCTTGACCACCTTGGCGACCCGGTTGATGTCGACCACCCGGTCCAGGAGCTCGACGTCTCCATCCATGAAGCGTGCCATCGATAACTCCTAGAACTTCAGTCCGCCCTCACGGGCGGCGTCAGCGAGGGCCTTGACCCGGCCGTGGTACTTGAATCCGTTGCGGTCGAAGACCACCTCGGTGATGCCGGCCGACACGGCGCGCTCGGCGAGGGCCTTGCCCACGACGGCCGCGGCGTCCTTGTTCCCCGTGTAGCCCTCGCCCTGATCCTTCAGGGAGGAGGCCGCGCACACCGTCTTGCCCGTGCTGTCGTCGACAACCTGAGCGTAGATGTGCTTGGAGGACCGAAAGACGGTCAGGCGGGGACGGGACTCGGTGCCCGTGATCTTCTTGCGGATCCGCGTCTTGCGGCGGAGCCGACCCTTGAGGCGGGGGTTGGTCTTGTTGGACATGTCCCTGCTCCTACTTGCCGGACTTGCCGGCCTTGAGCCGGATTACTTCGTCGACGTACCGCACACCCTTGCCCTTGTAGGCGTCAGGCTTGCGGAAACCCCGAAGGTTGGCAGCGACCTGGCCAACGGCCCCCTTGTCGATGCCACTCACCGTGAGATTGGTCTTTTCCACCTTGACCGAGACGCCGTCCGGCGGCTCGAACTCGATGGGATGGCTGTATCCGAGGTGCAAGACGATCTTCTTGCCCTTCGTCTCAGCCTTGTACCCGACTCCGCGAATCTCGAGCTTCTTTTCGAAGCCCGTCGACACGCCCGTGACCAGGTTCTGAACCAGGCTGCGGGTCAAGCCGTGACGCGCACGCGCCGGCTTGCTGTCGTTGACGCGATTGACGACCACCGAGTCGTTGCCGACTTCGAGGGTCACCATGCCGGGAACCGCCATCGTAAGCTGCCCCTTGGGGCCCTTGGCGGTCATCTCCGAGCCGGAGACATTGAAGGTCACGCCCTGCGGGAGCGAGACCGGATTCCGTCCGATGCGAGACATGGTCGGTTCCTTTCCTCCCCTACCAGACGTAGGCGAGCAGCTCCCCGCCGACGTTCAGCTTCCGGGCATCCCGGTCGCTGATCACTCCGCGGCTGGTGGACAGAATCGCGACGCCAAGACCACCGAGGACCTTGGGGATGTCGCGGGCTCCGACGTAGCGCCTGCACCCGGGGGTGCTCACGCGCTTCAGACCGAGGATGATCCCCTTGTCGTCGCCGTCGTACTTGAGGATCGCGTGGACCTTGCCTTGATGGTCGTCGGCCTCAAAGGACCAGTCCTGGACGAAGCCCTCGTGCTTGAGGATCTCCAGGACGGCCTTCTTGATGTTGCTAGCCGGGATCGTGACGATCTCGTGCTTGGCCTGCTGTGCGTTCCGAATGCGGGTCAGGAGGTCCGCAATGGGATCGGTCATGCCCATGTCTATTCTCCGTTACTCCACTCGCTGGCCACTCGAAGGAAGCCAGGGTCTGGAGCGAGGTAGCGACTTCTGACGAAGCCGCGGATGGCTCCCCGGGTAGCGGGGGGCCGAGAGTCAGTCTCGAGCTACCAAGAGCTCTTGATGACGCCGGGAACCTTGCCGTCGAGGCTCAGCTCCCGAAAGCAAACGCGGCACAATTCGAACTTGCGCATGTAGCCGCGTGGACGGCCGCAGCGACCGCAACGGTTGCGGTGCTGGACCTTGAACTTGGGGCCGCGCTTCCACGCGGCGATCTTGCTGGTCTTGGCCATTGGATTGCCTCGTTAGTTGTCGCGGAACGGAAGACCGAGGTGCGTGAGGAGCGAGAGCGCCTCCGCGTCGGTCTTCGCCGAGGTGACAAACGTGATGTTCATGCCGTGGATCTTCGAGACCTTGTCGTAGTCGATCTCGGGAAACACGATCTGCTCCTTGAGCCCCATCGAGTAGTTCCCGCGGCCGTCAAAGGCCTTGCGCGAGATCCCGCGGAAGTCACGGATGCGCGGCATCGCCAGGGAGACGAGCCGGTCGGCAAACTCCCACATCATCCGGCGACGCAGGGTCACCGAGGTGCCGATGGGCATGCCCTCACGCAGCTTGAAGGCCGCGATGGACTTGCGGGACCGACGGATGACGGGCTTCTGACCGGTGATGGTCGCGAGCTCCTCGGCGGCGGTCTCCAGAAGCTTCACGTTCTGGATGGCCTCCTTCATGGAGACGTTCACGGTCATCTTGACGAGGCGCGGGACCATCATCGGGTTGCTGTAGCCAAACTCTTCCATGAGCTTGGGAACGGCCACCTCGTGGTAGCGCTGCTGAAAACGCGGAGTCATTTGAGTATCCCTGGTCCGGACTGGGCCCCGACGCGCCTCTCGGCCGCCAGGTCATGTCCTCGGGGTGATGCGTGGGCCTAAAGGGCCTCGCCGGTGGACTTGGCGAAGCGAACCTTCTTGCCTTCGTCGTTGAATCGGTAGCCCACGCGAGTGGCCTGACCGTTGACGGAGACGGCGACGTTGGAGGAGTGAATCGACGCCTCCTTCTCGATGATGCCGCCGTCGCGACCGAGGGCCGGCTGCGGCTTCTCGTGGCGGCGGATCTTGTTGACGCCCTCGACGAAGACACGGCTTCGGTCCTTGTTGAACCGAAGCAGCTTGCCCGTCGATCCGGCGTGGGCGCCGGACGTCACGATGAGGTCGTCGCCAACCCGAAGGCGGCTGGTGGTGCGGTCGTTGGCCATCAGAGGACCTCCGGCGCCAGCGACACGATCTTCATGAACTTCTTCGCACGCAGTTCGCGGGCGACGGGTCCGAAGATGCGAGTCCCGACGGGCTCCTGGGTCGGGCTGATCAGCACCGCCGCGTTCGAATCGAACCGGATGTAGCTGCCGTCAGCGCGACGCAGCTCCTTCTTGGTCCGAACGATGACGGCGCGGAGGACCGTGCCCTTCTTCACCTTGCTGTTGGGGATCGCCTCCTTGACGGAGACGCGGATGATGTCACCAACGGTGGCGTACTTCCGCTTGGAACCGCCCAGCACCTTGATGCAGAGCACCTTCTTGGCGCCGGAGTTGTCGGCGATCTCGAGAACCGATTCGGTCTGGATCATGGCTGCCTATCCCACGGCCTTGCGGTCGATGGACCGCAACTGCCAGCGCTTCCGCTTCGAGAGCGGACGCGTCTCCACGATGGTCACCAGGTCGCCAACGTTGGCGGTCTCGGCCTCGTCGTGGACGTGATACTTCTCGGTCTTCCGCGTGAACTTGCGGTACTGCCGGTGCTTGACGTGCGTGGTCACCTTGACCACGGCCGTCTTGTCCATCGCAGTGCTGACCACAGTGCCCTGGACGGTGCGACGGTTGCGGCGCGCCTCCGGGGTGGCCTGCTCGGCCGCTTCGACGTTCTCAGTCATGGCTTATCCCTCGGCCGACTGGCCCATGGCCTTGCGGAAGCTGGCGAACGCGGAAAGCTCCGGCTCCAACTTGCCAACGCTGCGAGCCAAGCCGCCCTTGCCGAGCCCCTGAGCGAGTTCACGCTCGCGGATGAGGCTGTTCAGGCGAGCAAAGTCGCGCTTGGCTTCCTTCAAGGAAGCCGTGTTCTCGAGCTGACCGGTCGCGTGCTTGAACTTCAGCGAAGTCAGCGCGCCCAGGAGTTCCTGGTGCTGCAGCAGCAGCCCCTTGTCGTCCAGCTCACGGATGTCTGCGGTGTTCATGCCCAGGTCTCCCGCGCCACGATGCGGCACTTGATGGGGAGCTTGTGCGCCGCGAGACGCAGAGCCTCACGAGCGACGTCTTCGGGGATGCCGCCCATTTCGTACATCACACGCCCCGGCTTCACCACGGCAACCCACTTCTCGACCGCGCCCTTGCCCTTACCCATGCGGGTTTCGGCCGGCTTCTTGGTCAGCGGCTTGTCGGGGAAGATTCGGATCCAGACCTTGCCGGACCGCTTGGCCTGGCGGGTCATGGCGATACGAGCCGCCTCGATCTGCCGGGCACTGATGTACCCGTCCTGCAGCGCCTGCAGCCCGAAGCTGCCGAAGTCCACGGTGTTGCCGCGCTGGGCGAGGCCCCGACGGCGTCCCTTTTGGACCTTGCGATGCTTCACACGCTTGGGGGTAAGCATGGTTCTTATCCTCGTTCCGGCCGCCACGAAGGCGGACCGAAGTCTGCTTAGTTGATTTCGGTGCCCGGAAGGATCTCACCCTTGAAGATCCACACCTTGACGCCGATGATTCCGTAGGTCGTCTTGGCCTGGGCCAGGCCGTAGTCGATGTCCGCGCGGAGGGTGTGCAGGGGCACGCGGCCCTCGCGGTACCACTCGCGGCGTCCCATGTCCGCGCCGCCGAGGCGACCCGAGCACTGGATGCGGACACCCTTGGCGCCGGCGCGCATGGTGCCTTGGACCGCCTTCTTCATGGCGCGGCGGAAGGACACCCGCTTCTCGAGTTGCGCGGCGATGTTCTCGCCGACCAGCTGAGCGTCGAGCTCCACCTTGCGGACCTCGATGATGTTCAAGAACACCTCGGTGCCCGTGACCTTGCGGAGCTCCTTCTTGAGGTCCTCCAGGCCAGCGCAGCGCTTGCCGATGATCATTCCCGGGCGGGCGGCGTACACGAAGACCTTTGCCTTCGCCGCAGCGCGCTCGATGATGATCCGCGACACCTGAGCATTCTTCAGGCGCTTCTTGAGGAACTTCCGGATGCGGAGGTCCTCGTGAAGATCACGCGCGTAGTTCTTGTCCGCGTACCAACGCGAATCCCAGGTCTTGATCGTCCCCAGGCGAAAGCCAACGGGGTGAGTCTTTTGGCCCACGGCTCAGTCCTCCATCCCGATCGAGAGAGTCTGTTTCCAGACCCGCCAGGTCGGGGGCGCGCAAAAATACAGAGCGCGCATGGACCGGTCAACGAATTGATCGCGACCGGTGTTCGTCGTCAGCGGCTGCCGAGCTCGACGGTGATGTGGCTGGTGCGCTTCAGGACGCGGGTAGCCCGCCCTTGAGCACGAGGACGGAACCGACGAAGCGACGGGCCGCCATCCACGTAGATGGTCTTCACGAAGAGGCTGTCGACGTCGACCCCCGGATCCTTGTCCGTGGCGTTGGCCACGGCCGAACCGATGAGGGTCGAAACCATAGGCGCCGACTTCTTCTGCGTGAACTTGAGCATCCGCAGCGCTTCATCCACATCGCGGCCACGAACCAGGTCAGCAACGAGGCGGACCTTCCGGGGCGAGATGCGGGCGTAGCGAAGCTTCGCGCTCGAGATCGAGTTGATGGTGTCAGTCATGACAGACCCCTCAGCGACGCGACTTGCGATCGGCCGCGTGGCCGAAGTAGGTGCGGGTCGGCGAGAACTCGCCCAGCTTGTGCCCCACCATCTGGTCCGAGACGTAGACCGGAATGAACTTCTTGCCGTTGTGCACGGCGAAGGTCAGTCCGATCATCTGCGGGATGATGGTGCTGCGGCGGGACCAGGTCTGAATGACCTTGTTGCTGCTGGTCGAACGGGCCTGAGCCACCTTCGCCAACAGATGCATGTCCACGAATGGACCCTTCTTGAGTGAGCGAGACATCTCGTTCTCTCCTACTTGCGGCCGCGGCGACGCACGATGAAGCGGTCGCTGCGCTTGTTCTTACGAGTCTTGTGGCCCTTGGTCGGCTGGCCCCAGGGGCTCACCGGGTGGCGGCCACCGGAGGTACGGCCTTCGCCGCCACCGTGCGGGTGATCGACCGGGTTCATGGCGACGCCGCGAACCTTGGGCCGACGCCCGAGCCAGCGGGAACGTCCCGCCTTACCGATCTTGCGATTCTCGTGGTCGGTGTTGCCGACCTGCCCAACCGTTGCCATGCAGCGGTTCAGCACCTGGCGAAGCTCGCCCGAGGGCAGCCGCAGGAGGACGTACTTCCCCTCCTTGGCCATCAGCTGCGCGTAGGTGCCCGCGGCGCGGACCATCTGCCCGCCACGTCCCGGCTTCAGCTCGATGTTGTAGACCCAGGTGCCCAGGGGCACGTTGAGCAGCGGCATCGCGTTGCCGGGCTTGATGTCCGAGCCCGGACCGGTCTCAACGACCTGCCCGACCTCGAGGCCCTTGGGCGCGAGGATGTACCGCTTCTCACCGTCGGCGTAGTTCAGGAGCGCGATGCGCGCCGAACGGCCGGGGTCGTACTCGATCGTCGCGACGGTGGCGGGAATCCCCGTCTTGTCGCGGCGGAAGTCGATGACACGGAGCCGCTTCTTGTGCCCGCCACCCCGGCGACGGCGCGTGATGCGACCGTAACCGTTGCGGCCGCCGGAGCGAGTCCACTTGGCCAAGAGCTTCTTCTGGGGCTTCGCGGTTGTGATCTCCGCGAAATCCGACACGGACATGCCGCGTCGGCCAGGACTCGTGGGGTTGTACTTACGAATGCCCATCGTTCACTCCCGCTCAGACGCCGCCGTAGACGTTGAGCGTCTCGCCCTCATTGAGGGTCACGAGCGCCTTCTTCCAGTTCGACCGCTTGCCGAAGTGCCGACCGAAGCGCTTCACCTTGCCGCGCACCACGAGGGTACGAACGGAGGAAACCTTCACGCCGAACAGCTGCTGGACTGCCTGCTGAATCTCGATCTTCGTGGCCTGCAGGCCGACTTCGAACGCGTACTGGTTCGAATCGACTTGCTGGTTGGCCGTCTTCTCGGTCAACAGCGGGCGAATGAGAACGTTGTCGATGCGGTTCATGCCGTCAGCCTCTCCGAGAGCTGCGCCACGGTGTCCGTGGTCAGCACAAGGTGCTGGTGACGAAGCACGTCCTCGACGTTCAGACCGGCCGAAGCCATGACCTTCACGTAGGGGATGTTTCGCGCCGACTTCGCGACGTTCTCGTCCTGCTCGGGCAGGACAAAGAGCGCCGACGAGATGCCGAGCTTGCTGAGCAGCTCGACGACGGGCTTCGTCTTCGGGGCAGCCATTTCCAGGCTGTCGAAGACGACCACGTGCTCGCCAGCGGCCCGACGGGTCAGCGCGCTCTTCAGCGCGTTGCGACGGACCTTCTTGTTCAACTTGAACGCGTAGCTCCGAGGCTGCGGGCCGTGCGCGACGCCACCTCCACGGAACTGGGGAGCGCGGCTGCCACCGTGACGTGCACGGCCGGTCCCCTTCTGCTTGTAGATCTTGCGACCACCACCCCGGACCGCCGCGCGAGTCTTCGTCGCTGCGGTTCCGGAGCGCCGATGCGCCTGGCTGTACCGAACCACCTCGTGGAGGAGGTGGTCGTACTTTTCGTTGGAGAAGAGGTCATCGGGAAGCTCAATGCTCCCGGTCTCTTCGCCGCGGATGTTGTAGACCTTGACGTTTGGCATCGTCCTGCCTTCGCCGTTCAGCACCCCGAGGGGCGCTGGTACGGAACTAGTTCAGCTTGATTTCGACGTCGACGCCGGCGGACAGATCGAGCTTCATCAAAGCGTCAATCGTCCCCTGCGTCGGCTCCAGGATGTCGAGAAGGCGCTTGTGAGTGCGAATCTCGAACTGCTCCCGGCTCTTCTTGTCGACGTGGGGGCCCCGGAGGACCGTGTACTTGTTGATCCGCGTGGGCATGGGGATGGGACCCCGCACCGTGGCGCCGGTACGGCGCACGGTGTTCACAATCTCCTGGGCAGACTTGTCCAGCAGCTTGTGGTCGTAGGCCCGGAGGCGGATTCGGATGTTCTGGTCAGCCATGGCTGAGTCCGTCCTTGCTTACTCGTGAATCGTGCCGACGACGCCAGCGCCGATGGTACGACCGCCCTCGCGGACGGCGA
>Ga0055584_100000125_pt1 | contig 72207 bp, 61 predicted proteins | sample OSDHelmetaG_FD_58716 | JGI IMG/M metagenome (GOLD analysis project Ga0055584, IMG submission 58716) | Pelagic marine sediment microbial communities from the LTER site Helgoland, North Sea, for post-phytoplankton bloom and carbon turnover... | ecosystem: Environmental > Aquatic > Marine >... | reverse complement strand
CCTGTTGCCTGGCACACCTCCAGTTGGGTCGGCGACCGCGCCATTGACTGGATTACCAAACGCGACAAAGAAAAACCCTTCGTCATGTGGGCGTCTTTCCCGGACCCGCATTATTGCTTCGATTGTCCCGCGCCTTGGGCCTATCTACACCACCCGGACGAGGTGGATATTTCGCCGACGCCGGCGCGCGATTTGGACCGACGACCGTGGTGGCATGAAGCAACCTTGTTCAGCAAACCCATTTCCGACGACCCGGAAGTGGTGAAATGGCGCACCGAGGGCTCGCGCACGGACCCATTGCCGGAACATCAACTCCGCGCCATGACCGCCAATTATTTCGGCATGATATCGCTGATTGATCACAATGTAGGACGCCTGTTGGATACGCTGGATGCGGAAGGCATCGCCGAGGATACACTCGTGGTCTTCACGTCCGACCATGGCGACTTATTGGGCGATCACGGCCTCTACAAAAAGGGCCCGACATTTTATGAGGGCCTTCTCAATGTGGGCGCCATCTTCCGCGGCCCCGGCGTACCGGCGGGCCGCACGATCCAAGACCCTGTATCCACGTTGGACATGGCGGCAACATTTTATGATTTTGCCAATGTAGAAAAACCGGAAGGAATTCAGAGCCAAAGCCTGAAGCCACTCATCGACGGGCAAAACAATGCATCGCGCGATGTGGCCTATAACGAATGGCATTTATTCGAGAACCGCTGCGGGGTGCCCCTGGACCTTCGGATTGTTCGCACCAAGACACATAAATGCGCCTTCGAATTGGAAAGCGGCGCCGGTGAACTCTATGACCTGGTCAATGATCCGCTGGAAATGGATAATCTCTACAATGACGACAGCGTACGCGCGGTTCAAAAAGAACTGGAAGATATGATGCGCGCCCGGCCCGGCAAAATTCTCGACCCTTTGCCACTACCCGTCGCCCCAGGACTTTCTTGATCTAACCGTTGCCGTTTCCCGACCTGAACCGATCCCATAAAACACCTACCTAGCCATGAGGACATTATGACCACCGATAACCGCATTCCCATCGAGCCACTCATCGCGTTCGGCACCTCTGTCTATAAGCAACTGGGCGCCTCGGATGAGGAAGCGCACCTCATCGCTGATAGTTTGGTTCAGGCCGATTTATGGGGGCATCAATCCCACGGCGTGATGCGGCTGCCTTGGTACGCAGCACGGCTTGAGTCCGGCGTCATGCGCGCCGTTACGGAACCCAAAACACTTGTGGATGCAGGCGCTATTACACTCATCGACGGCCAAGACGGTATCGGCCAGACCTTGGCACAAATTGCCGTCAAAGAAGCGGTCAAACGGGCGAAAGAGCACGGGGTTGGCGTTGTATCGCTGCGCAACTCAAACCATTTCGGCACCGCCATGTATCATACCCGTTTGGCCGCTCAAGAAGGTTGCATTGGCTTTCTCACCACCAACGGCAGCCCTGCTATCGCGCCTTGGGGCGGGCGGGAGAAACTGTTTGGCAACAATCCGCTCAGTTTTTCCGCCCCGGCTGGAAAACATGGCCATGCGATCCTCGACATCGCCAATACCAAAGTGGCGCGCGGCAAAATTTATCTCGCCCGTCAACGCGGCGAGCCAATCCCTGAAGGCTGGGCACTGACCCCCGAAGGGGCACCGACGACGGACGCCGCCCTCGGCGCGGAAGGCGTGATCCTGCCGGTCGGCGATCACAAGGGCTACGGCATCACCTACATGATGGATGTGCTGTCCGGCGTATTATCGGGCAGCCAATTCTGCGACGGGGTCTTCGGCCCCTACCAGGCGGAAGAGAAGGGCGGCACAGGCCAGTTGATGATTGCACTCAATATCGAGGCTTTTCGGCCGCTAAATGAGTTCAATGCCGACATGGAAGAAATGATCGCCAAGACCAAAGCCGTCCCGCTGGCGCAGGGTTTTGACGAATGCTACTTCCCCGGCGAACTGGAGCAGCGCAACGACAAAGAGAATCGAAAAAACGGCATCGCTTTACCAGAGAACACCCTTGGCGATTTGCGCAAACTGGCCGATCATATGGACTTACAAAAACACCTGCCGTTTTAGGCAGTAGGGAGAAATATAATGGCGAAGCGCCCCAATATTCTGTTGATCACGTCTGACCAGCAACGCGCGGACTGTTACGGCTTTCGAGGCCGCAAAGTCAAAACCCCTCATCTTGACCGAATGGCCGCCGGTGGTACGCACTTCACCCAATGCATCACACCGAATGTGGTCTGCCAGCCCTCACGCACATCGATACTGACCGGCCTTTTGCCGCTTAGCCATGGTGTCGTCGATAACGGTATCGATGTCACCGAAGAACTTGCCGAAACCGGCTTCTCGCGCACGCTGGCCAACAGCGGATACAAATCGGCTTTCGTCGGCAAAACGCATTTCTCCACCAAAGGTACCTTCCACCCGACCGGACGACCAGAGTGTCATTTTAGCTCCGTGGATTATCCGGAGGATTGGACCGGTCCCTATATGGGCTTCGACCATATCGAAATGATGTGCCACGGCCATTTTCACAAAAAACGTAACCCGGTAATGCCGCCGGTAGGCCAGCACTTCGAGCGCTGGTATTACGGTCATGGCAATAGCGGCCAAGAAGTCTGGGACCTTTGGGCGGAGGAATTGCCGCCAAGTACAGGCGCCGCGCAAACTTGGCATTCGGCATTGCCACCGCAATGGCATACCTCGACGTGGGTCGGTGACCGGACGGTAGACTTCCTATCGCGCCATGATGATAAGGACCCATTCGTCCTATGGGCGTCCTTCCCCGATCCGCATCATCCGTTTGACTGCCCCGAACCATGGAGCCGGCTGCACAATCCGGACGAGGTCGATATATCGACCATGCACAAAAAGGATTTGGAACGCCGTCCCTGGTGGCATAAGGCATCTCTCGAAAGCGAACCGGATTTAGATGATCCGGAACTGCTTGAATTCCGTAAGCATGGCTCGCGTTGCCCGGACCAAACTGAAGAGCAGCTTCGCGACATGACGGCAAATTATTACGGCATGATTTCACTGATTGATCACAATGTGGGACGCATCTTTGAATCACTGAAAGCAAACGGCCTCGATGAAAATACCATCGTCGTCTACACGACCGACCATGGTGACATGCTGGGCGATCATGGGCTCTACCTAAAAGGCCCGACCCATTACGAAGCCCTGTTGAATGTCGGATTGATCTTCAATGGCCCCGGCGTGCCTGCGGGCAAAATGGTGGACGAACCGGTCTCGACGTTGGACTTGGCCGCCACCTTTTATGACTATGCGGGCGTCGAGAAGCCTGAAACCATTCAAAGCGAAAGCGTGCGCGGGCTGGTCGAGGGTGATGGCAGCCGGGATGTCGCCTACAATGAGTGGAATGTAAATGCGTCGCGCTGTGGTGTGCCGCTCATTTTGCGAACCATCCGCACCAAAACCCATAAATGCACCTTCGAACTCGAAAGTGGTGCCGGCGAGCTTTACGATCTGGTCAACGACCCGAACGAAATGGATAATTTGTTCGATGACGACGCCGGTAAGTCAGCACGTAAAGAACTGACCGACATGATGCAGGAACGCCCCGGCGTGGTGCTGAATGAGTTTGCTGAACCTGTTGGAGCGGCATAAAGACCGCTCGACCGCTAAAATCGCCCTGCAATACAGACTCTACCTGGAAATCTCCTACCGCACGCTATCAGGCATAGGCGTAATCCGAAAACTGCTAGCCTGTGACCGCACGCACTCGCCCTACGGGTAGTTTCGTTTATGATACGGGGAGGTATTGTTACGAAATTAGGACCATGGTCAGCGCCAACCAATTCTATGGAATGCTCCGAGACGAGAACTTGCGGCTTGTATATGCCAAGCAAGAGAAAGAGTTTATTGATGAAGGAATAAGTAAAAATAGGATATTTTCTAGATTTTACTTGGCCTATTTAGGCAGCTCTATTATAGTAACGGCAATATTATACTTAGTTACATATAATAAACTTGCAATTATTTCTGTTACGGTCGGCTGCTTAGCAAATGGTTTTATTTTACTATTACTTCTAGGCCCCTTCATTGAAGCGGCTAGCGATTATCGTAAATTCCTAAAATTCCGCGAGGAGCATGATCATTTTCTTGCCGGCTATGGCCGTAAACCACTGGTTCTTGAGGCCCCGCCACCACCCGATGAACGAACGAGGACGCGGCCAGTTTGGGAAACAATTTCCATTTCGATTACTATACTTGTTTTGGGCACGATCATTTATGTGATTGCGCAAGGATCGACCCAGTTCGCTAAACAAAATGCGGCCAGGAACAACGTCTTCTTCACACAGGAAGTGTCTAAGAACCGGCCTGCAGATCCGGTAAAGCCGACAAAACATCTAAAAGGGAAAATCGATCCCTTCTTCGAACTTAGACAATTCAAGAAGGGCACCGAATATTGGGCAGCAGGCAAGTATGGAAACGCCCTAACCGTATTCGAAAGCATCATCAGCGAGAACCCAGAATCACCGCTCGGCTCTTTTGGCGCTGGGATTACCCATATGGAAACCGGCGAACACCTGGCCGCCCTGAGCTGGTTCAACAAAGCGCTGTCTCAAGCAACTTTGGACAAACGATTGACCATAACAATTTACGGCTGGCGTGCCGCGACTCATTGGCGAACCGGACATGACCAAAAAGCATTAAACGACTTGAAAATATATTTTGACCGGGCGGATGCAATGATCATCAAACAGAACCAAACCTATTTAGCGAAGCGCGGTTACTACGAAGGTCCAATTTCAGGCACACTAACCACGCAATATCGGGACGCCGTAAACCGATGGGTGCGCGCAGAGTAACGCCCCTTACTTCGCCTTAAACAGCCGCACCACGAATTCAAAATCGCGATCAAGGTCACGGTTATATTTATCGTCTTTGCTCTTTTGCCAATCAGCCGACCTAAGAGCGAGATCATCACGCAGCATCCATTCATAGGGATAGAACTGACCGTCGATCATTTGAATGATCTTCAGCCGTTCCGGCGACAGCGGGCCGCGATTGAGCTCGGTAAATTTCGTCGATGCAATTAGGATCGGTTCCTGCTTTGCAAAAACCATGATCTTTTTGCGTTCAGACGGCCCGTATTGCTTAATGTCGTTAAGCACATCAGCCAAGGCGACCGCATGATCGAATTGGTTTTCATTCAAGGCCCGGAGAGGTGCCACATCCAGGCCATCCTTTTCAAGACGCTCCGCCACCTCATTCGAGATCGTATAGGCCACCGGTTGGTACACTTTCTGACTGAACACATTCTGTAAAAAGAACAGTCCTACAAAACAGATAGCGCAGGCGATGAGAGGGGTTACAACCCAGCCAAGACTAATGGAGCCGAAAACGCGCCACTGGAAGTTTTTCCCGCCTTGGACCAATGCAATCCCCAATACCGCGCCGACCACTGCTTGCGAGCTCGATACCGGCACCAAGGGGATAGACGGCAGACCATTACTTTCCAGCAAATGCTTTAAGCCTTGGGAGGCAAACAAAAACAGCACAATCGAATGCGACACTACGGCCACCCATGCGGCGATGGGCGATAATGGGAGCAACTCGGTTCCTACCGTTAGCATCACCCGCTTAGAATAGGTGATGACACCGACCCCAATGGCGATAGCACCGATCAGGAATAATTGTTGCGCCGAGGTCATGGTGAAAAATCCACCGACGGAAATGTCATTAAACGGCGAAGACGACACGAAAACACCCATGACATTGGCGATGTTATTGGCGCCCAAGCTATAGGAGCCGAACGCACCGGCCAAAATCAGGCCCAAACGCGTATAGGCATCCACCCTAAGCAAATGCATCTTCGCCCATCGCACGCCTTTGACGGTGCATTTAAAAATGATTGCCGAAAAAATTGCCGCTAGGATCGGGCAGAGCACCCAAGTGCTCATAATCTTCGTCAGTGTCGCCGCGTCAGTCACCGTATTAGTGAATAGGTTCCAACCGATAATGGCGCCAACAATTGCCTGGCTGGTCGATACGGGCAAGCCTGCCTTGGTCATGAGATAGACCGCCAAAGCGGCTGCGAAGGCGGCCATAAACGCCCCCGGCAAAGCATTCACCGCGCCCAATTTACCGAGCGTGTGTGCCGCGCCGGCGCCACTAATCACCGCGCCCAAAATGACAAAAATCGAGCAAATGATAGCGGCCGTTGTGAAATTGACCATGCGCGTACCGACAGCAGTGCCGAATACGTTCGCCGCATCGTTAGCCCCCAGTGCCCAGCCAAGAAACAAGCCGCTGCTCAGGAATATAAGTACGCCGACTTCCAAGGGATCTAGACCGACCGTTTAATGGCGTAAATGGCAAGTCTGTCAGCCACGTCTTCAGCCCAATCAGCTATATTATCGATATTTTCAACGAAATATCGGAGATGCGTTTTCTGCGCGAGATCCATGTCCGAATCGAAGATCTTCCGCTTCAATTTAGTCGAAACCTTGTCCGCCTCTTTCTCGTAAAACATCACCTTATGGTTATGGTAGGTAACGCGATCGAAATCTCGGAAAAAAGCCCGCGACGAACGCGCCAACGCTTCGACCGACTGCACGACCATTTCCGTCAGTTCTTTATAGAGAGTATGAAGATCTTCGGGGATATCTGGCTTTTCAATGTCAAATGCCCAGAGGCAGCTTTCACACAAATTGAGAACGTCATCCAACGTCTCAATCAATCCCAACACGTCGCCCCGGCTTTCAGGAATAAGCGTCTGCGAATAAAGCTGGGTCTCGATATCGCGACGCAACACATCGGCCGCGCTTTCGTTGTCATTTACGTCCTTACGCTTTGCAACAAAATCTTCGCTGGGACCTTCGTTCAAATAGGACTTAATCGCCAAATCAAACAACAAGGCGGATTCTGACAACCGGTCCAGAAACTCGTCGATCTGGCGCTCCAACGTCCGCGTGTTGCGGAACATAACCACGGATTTCGGTAAAGCCATCGACCATCCCCTAACAAAGATTTTTACACTGCAGAAGGCGCAGGATTCCGATTATTACACATCAACATCGAAATATTCAATAAAAATTATTATTCTTTAGTATTTTTATATTTTAAACATTTATTTATTGGTTATTATTTACAATAATATGGTTTATTCTTATATTTATATATTAACTATGAAATTTACCCTAAATAACATTATAGTAACAAATATTATTTTCATTAAACTGTAACATTAATGTAATAATTAATTGCATTTTTACTTTAAGGGCGTCACAAATAATCGCCTGTCGATACAAATTGCCCCTCATTGATCTACAGGCCCAATTTCGCCCGCGCGTCGGCGGCCCTCCAAGCCGTGCCACGACTGGACAAAAGGCGGATTCCGGGCTAATTCCTAGCCAAACCAAACAACAAATTTAAATTCAGGGGGACGCCATGACCGACCACCTCAAATACGAGGTCGAAGACCATATTGCTACTTTGACCCTACATCGCCCGGAAGTGCGAAATGCGCTTTCGACGGAAATGGTCGATGCCATTGTCGAGCATCTCGAAGAAATTCGCACCAACGATGATATCCAAGTGGTGATACTGACCGGCCACGGAGATTCCTTCTGCGCCGGTGGCGACATCAAGGCGATGAAGGAAGCGGTCGAAAAGAAGAGCCCGATGGTTGCCAAGTACAGCCTCTATGATGGCATTCAACGGATCCCGAAATTGATGGTGGATTTCGACAAGCCGATCATTGCTGCGGTCAACGGCCCGGCGACCGGCGCAGGCCTTGATATCGCATGCCATTGCGATTTTCGGATTTGCTCCGACGATGCACGCTTCGCCGAAAGTTATGTGAATATGGGCCTGGTGCCCGGCGCCGGCGGTTGCTGGGTATTACCCCGCGTGGTCGGCCTGCCGATGGCACTGGAGTTGGCCTTTACGGCAAACCTGATTGACGCCGAAGAAGCCCAACGCATCGGCCTCGTGAATCACGTCTATCCGAAGGCGGACCTTATGGAAGAGGCAAATAAACTGGCGCGTAAGATTGCCCGTAAAGCGCCGATCTCCGTCCGCCTCATCAAACGTGCCATCTATCAAGGTATGGATATGGATATCCGCGCCCATCTCGACCAAATTTCATCGCATATGACATTGGCACGCGCCAGTGATGATCACACGGAAGCGGTAAACGCATTCCTTGAAAAGCGCTTTCCGGTCTTTAAAGGCAAATAAGGCCGCACATAAGGAAACCCAGTATGAAAACCAAATCAGAAAAAGAACTCGAAGCGGAGAAACGTCTCGGCGGCAACGAAGATCTGTCGTTCCGGTTCGCCACCATCCACGAGATCATCCAGCACGCCCACAGCACGGTCAGCCAAGGGGTCTGGGATTACATGGCCGGCGCCACGGACAGCGAAACCACGCTGCGCCGCAACCGCCATGGTTATGACAAGCTGGGACTTCGTCCGCGCTCTATGAGGGATGTGACCAATTTCGATCCATCGACGGAATTCTTCGGCAAAAAAGTGCGTCTGCCGCTGATCCTGGCCCCGGTGGGCTCTATCGAGAGCTTTGCCGCCGGCGGCGGTGCCACGACGGCGAAAGCTGCAGAACGTTTTAATGTATTCGACATGCTGAGTTCCCGCTGTGCGCCGGGTTTGGAGGAGGTCGCCAAGTCTGCCGACAATCCGCGCATCTTCCAGCTCTACGTCCGCGGCGATGATGATTTTGTCGACGACTACGTCCAACGCGCCATCGACAACGGCTATGATGGCTTTGCGGTGACGGTCGATTCCGCCTCCTACAGCCGACGTGAGCGCGATCTGGCCAACCGGTTCATGAAAAAATGGCGCTCCAACGTCTCCGATGAAGAACATATCTGGCAAGCCAAATGGACCTGGGACAACGTCAAACGCTTCAAAGACAAATGGGATATCCCGTTCGTCCTGAAAGGCATCGGCGATGTGGAAGATGCGGTCCGCGCCGCCGAAGAAGGCGTTGATGCAATTTACATTTCCAACCATGGCGGCCGCGCGCTCGACCATGGCCGTGGCACCATTCAAATACTGCCGGAAATCGTGAAGGAAGTGAAAGGCAAGACCAAGATCATCGTCGATGGCGGCATTCAACGCGGCACCGATATCATAAAGGCAATCGCCATCGGCGCCGACATGGTCGGCATCGGGCGTCTGCAATGTGTCGGCCTTGGGGCTGCCGGTGAAGACGGCCTGGTCCGCGTGCTCGAAATCCTCGAAGAGGAATTGGGCATAGCCTTCTCGCTCATGGGTGCACAGACCTGGGCGGATATTGGACCGGACAGTCTGGTCGAAGCCGATGCGGTGCATGACCCGAGCGTTTGGTCGAGCCACATCATGACTGACTTACCGAAACATCCGTACGGCAATTAAAGCCGATAACTGGAAGCTCAACTAGGACGGCAGCCGATGCCCAGCATCAGCGTCACCCCGCTCACCGATAGCTTCGGCGCCGTATTAAGCGGCGTCGATGCTTCGGATTTGCTGGATGACGCTGTTTTCCCAGGCATCGAAGCCGCCTTCCTTAATTTCGGCCTCATCGCGCTTCGTGGTCAAACCATTGACCATGAAACCCATCTCGCCATCAGTGCGCGTTTCGGCGAGATGGACGTGCATCCGCAGCCGCAATTCACGGTGCCCGAAGCCAACGAAATCTATGTGTTTGGCAACACCCGCACGGAAGGCAACGCCACCGGCGGACGTTATTGGCATTCGGACCAGTCCTATCTCACCAATCCCTGCGCCGTCGGCTTAATGGTGGCCGCCGAAGTGCCAGAAGAAGGCGGCGATACGCTGTTTGCCGACATGTATGGGGCCTACGACGCGCTGGACGCGGACACCAAAGCCCGTATCGCACCGCTCACCGCCACTCACCTGTGGCATAAAATGAAATCGCCCGAGCGTATCGCTGAATTAGACGATGAACAAAAAGCAAAGCTGGAAGGCGCCGTGCATCCGGTAGTGCGCGTTCATCCGAGATCGGGCCGAAAGGCGTTGTTCGTCAATGAAGGTTTCACCGCCAAAATCAACGATCTGCCAGACGACGAAGCCGAAGCCCTTCTAGACCAGCTCTGTAAACATTGCCTGCAACCACAGTTCCAATACCGCCACCTATGGCAAGCCGGTGATCTGGTTATCTGGGATCATCGCTGCCTGATCCACTCCGCCACCTACTACAACCCCGAACAACGGCGTACCCTTTACCGCACCTCCATCAAGGGCGAACCATGCATCCCTATCAGTGAAGGCTAAGACTCATGACTGAAGATTTCGACGACGACAAACCACTCAAAGGCCTGACCGTATTCGACGCGGCCCAAGGGGTCGCCGGGCCGAGCTGTGCCTTCCTGCTGGCGCAAAACGGTGCCGATGTCATTAAGGTCGAGCCGCCGCGCGGCGATTGGGTGCGCCAGGCAGGCAAAAAATACGGCGATCTGGCCGCTGGCTATGTGAACTTCAACCGCGGCAAGCGCGCCATCTGCTTGGACTTCAAGACCGAGGACGGGTTAGCCGTGGCCCAGCGGATGGCCGGCAGCTGCGATATCGTCATTGAAAGCTTCCGCCCCGGCGTCATGGGCCGCTTCGGCCTCGACTACGAACGCGTCGCCATCGACAATCCGTCCGTCGTCTATTGCTCTATCTCCGGCTTCGGCCCCGTCGGCCCCAATAAGGACAAACCGGTCACGGACGTGGTGGCCCAAAGCTTCACCGGCTGGATGGGCATCAACAAAGGCAATGACGGCGTGCCCCACAAGGTGGGCATGACGGTGATGGATGTGATCACCGGGCTTTATGCCTATCAGGCCGTCTCCACGGCGCTCTACCGCCGCGCCATGACCGGCAAGGGCAAGTTCATCGAGATGAACATGATGCAGTCCGCCGCCGCCTTCCAAGGCCAGAAAATCATCGAACACGCCAAGCAGGACGGCATCATTACCGTCCTCGGCGCACCGACCGGCACCTTCCCCACTTCAGACGGCTCCATAAACATGAGCGCCCGCGAGCCCGACAAATTCCATTCCCTTTGCAATCTGCTCGGCCTACCGGATTTGGAAACCGACCGACGCTTTGATGAGTGGGACAAGCGGATCGATAACGTCAATGAGCTGACCGCCATCATCTCCGAGGTCACCAAGACCAAGCCCAACGCCTATTGGATCGAAGAACTGGACAAGCTCGACATCATCAACGGCGCGACCGCCAGCTATGACGATTTCCTAAACCATGAACAAACCAAGGCCGCGGATTATTTAAGCTGGGTCGACCATGACGGCATCGGCGAAATCCCCATGGCCACCATCCCCGGCATACCAGCCTTCAAGCCCGGCCCCATGGCCCACGCACCACACCTGGGCGAGCATACGGAAGAGCTGCTGGCCGCGTTCGATTACGGGGCAGATGAAGTGGCCGCGTTGCTGAAGAGTGGGGCTGCTGTGCAGAATAAAGGTTGAGCTTTATGGCTAACTTGCATGCATAGAGAAATACAACGTATGATGGATGATTAAGTTAACTTAAACTTATCGCTTAATAGAAGAGGCACGCTATGGCGAATGACCGAATTAGGCGAACAAATCGTCAATTGTTTATTGATGCGCTTGAGTATTGCGCAGGGTCCGACAACGAGTTTGTTTCGAACCAGGTAGTGAAAGACTATTTGGGGTGGGACTCGGATAAATACGATAGAATTAAGGAAGAATTAGCAGATGAAGAAATTATATTACGCAGTCGAGGATATAGCGGTCGCGTAGGATTATCTAACCCACCTGGTGATGATCCATTGCAAATTTTTGTTTCTTATTGCCATTCAGACGAGAATGCAAAAAATGAAATTCTGAAACATTTGGAACCCTTAAAAAGATTAAGCCTCATAGATACCTGGACTGATCGCGCGATCAAAGCCGGCACTGACTGGAACCAAGAAATTTTGAACAAATTAGAGAATGCCGATATTATTTTATTGGTTGTGACTATTAACTTTATCAATTCTAATTTTTGTTACGAGATTGAACTTGAACGAGCCTTAGAAAGGCACCACGAGGGTGCGGCAACAGTCATTCCGATAATTTATAGAAATTGCATGTGGACATCGACCCCTATAGGAAAGCTTCAAGCGCTTCCTAAGGACGGTACCCCCATTGCATCGTGGCCAAGTGAAGATGACGCATTGGTCAATGTGGCTCAGGGGATTAAAAAGTCAGTGGAGGATATCTTAGCGGATAGAGAATGAGAAATTCTTCAACGGCTCATGCCCTCTATTCCCTCCAGACCGTAGACGCAGCCAAGCGATAACGATTTAACTCACGGCTAATTCGACATCCCCGTATGGATGTCCGCTTATCTCCTAAATAACGCCCTTCTCTCGCGCCTCCGCGATGTCGTCGGCGCTGTAGCCCAAATCTTCGAGCACCACTTCGGTATGTTCACCCATGCGCGGCGGCGGGCTGTCGACGCGGGGGCCGTCTACTTCGGAGCCGAAGGCGGCGAGCGGGACGGCGAAGCGGCCTTCGACGCCGGGGCAACCATCTTCGAACCAATGGTGGCTACGGCGGAATTCGACCTGCGGGTCGTCGAGGGCTTCCTTCACCGTGCGCAGCCTTGCGGCGGCCACATGGTTTGCCTGGAGGTAATCCTCCCATTCCTGAGCATCTTTGGTGAGCATGATTTCCGAAATGAGCGCGCGATCATCCTTACTGTGTTTGTGGCGCTCCGCATGAGAGCGCTGGCCGCGCTCGGGATGGCCGACCAGCTTCCAGAAGCGCGCATATTGGCGGTCGTTGCCCGCACCCAGCATGATCGTCTTGCCGTCTTTCGCCTTATAGCCACTTTGGCCCGCATGCATACGGTCGGTGTTTTGAAAGCCCAGCTCTTTGCCGGTCCGCATATAGCCGCTGACCTGGGAGCTCATCAACATGAAGGCGGTATCGGCCAGGCACGCGGTGAGGTGCTGGCCTTCGCCGGTTTTTTCGCGCCGAAACAGCGCGCTTGAAATGGCGAGTGCCGCCGTGGTACCCGCGCCGAAATCGAGCAATTGCGGCCCACAGCGCAGCGGCCCCGTATCCGGCGTGCCGGTGATCGACATGACGCCGGAATAGGCTTGGGTCACTTGATCGTAGCCAGTGTAATTACCGCGTGGGCCTTTGTTCCCCCACGCCGTCAGCGAACAATAAATGATCGACGGATTAATCTTCTTGAAGTCCTCATAGCCGAGCCCGAGGGCAGGGAAAGAATCGCTGCGGTAATTCTCCACGAACACATCGGCCTCGGCGACCATCTTCTTCAGAATCTCGCGCCCCTTTTCGGATTTGAGATCGAGCGTAATGGAGCGCTTGTTGGAGGCCTGGTTCATATAAGTGGTGCCCATTCCCTTGGCACCAAGCTCCGTATCCACGCCCATGGCGCGGGTTTGGTCGGGCATATCGGGATGTTCTATCTTGATGACGTCGGCACCCAACAAGGCCAATTGATAGGTTGCGAACGGGCCCGCCAACACATGGGTAGTATCGATTACTTTAATGCCTTCAAACGCGCGGCTCATGAGGATTCTCCCAGATAATCGTTATGATGCCACAGGGCGCGGCATCGTGCTTTTGCCGATATTCTAGAGAATTCCGGAGAGAAAAATAGACGGGCGCTCGCCCTCACCCCTTACAGACCCAGGGTGAGCGTATTCCGCACGTGCGTACTGGATTCCCGCCTGCGCGGGAATGACGGTTAGGCCTTTCCCAACCGCCAAAACCACCGACTGACGGTCGTCAGTTAGAGGTTCCTGCGTGGATGGCCGCTTGGCGTCCGGCGATCCGCCCGAAGGTGGCACCGGCCATCAGGCCCGTGCCGCTGGCATAGCCGTGGAAATAGAGGCCGCCGACCATTTCGCCGGCCGCGTAGAGGCCTTTGATGATGGAGCCGTCGGAGCGTTCCACTTCGGTTTGACCGGACACTTTGACGCCACCGAAGGTAAAGGTTACGCCGGCGGTGACCGCATAAGCATCAAACGGTGGCTCATCGATGGGATTGGCCCAGTTGGATTTGTTCAGCGCAAGGCCCTCGGTGCAGCGTCCGTCATGAACGTTGGGATCGAACGGAATGTCGGTGCGGCAGGCTTCGTTGAATTCCTTCACCGTTTTCACCACATTGGCAGCATTCGCGCCTTCCATCTTCTCGGCCAGTTCCTCAATCGTGTTGCCTGTGTATTTGGTCAGAAAACGGCAACGATATTCGGACCGGAGCAGATGCTGGACCTTGGCGTCGAAAATTTGGAACGCATACATGCCGGGCTGCTGGAGGATTTCACCGCCATAGCGCGCATAGACGTAGGAATGGAAATCCTCGCCCTCATCACGGAAGCGCTCGCCATTGGCGTTGACCACGACCGCGAAGGGTACGTTATGCTTTTGGAACTGATCGCCAATGGTGATGTCGCCATAGGGCGGTGCATTCAGATCCCACGCCACCGCATGGGCACCGGAGAAATGGCCATAGGGCATGGCGCCCAGATCGAGTGCCATATTGAGACCGGCACCGTTATTGTAGGAAGTGCCGCGCACTTTCGCCAAATCCCAGCCGGGGCCGAGATAACGAGCGCGCATTTCAGCATTACTCTCGAAACTGCCGCAGGCGAGGATGACCGACTTGGCCGTTAACTCATGCTCTTCGCCCTGATGGCGGGCGCGGACACCGGTGACGCCCGTGCTTTCGTTGTGAATGAGGCCAATGGCGGTGCATTCATAGATCACTTTGACACCGAGCTTCTTCATCTGCTCATGCCAGTTCAGCACCAACTGCTCACCGCCGCCATTGATGCGCAGCGCCAAGCCGCCCCAGAAGCGGAACTTACCGTCCACTTTAAAAGCTTGTCGCCCGGTCGCGGGAATTAGGTCGACCCCGTGGGAGGTCATCCATTTGGCGCTATCATAGGAATTGGTAACGAGGATTTCACACATGTCACCGTCAGCGCGGTATTGGGTCATGCGAAAAATATCATCGTAATATTGTTCGTGGGTGTAGGTACCGAAATCGATATTGTCCAAATCCTCATCGACGAGGCTCGGGCAGAGTTCGATCAATTCGTCAACGTTGTTATAGGAAAAACGAAAGGCACCGCCGGTAAAGGCAGAGTTGCCACCGCGCGCATCTTCCGGCGCGGTTTCGATCATCAAAACCTTAGAGCCGTTTTCCACCGCAGAAGCAGCGGACGCACACGCCGCGTTACCCGCGCCGACGATGATGACGTCGATGTCTGATGTATCGATACTAGCCATGAATTCCTCCCAAATTGAACATGTGCCGTCTACTCAAGCCGGGGCTTAAACAGAGGCCTAGATTTGCGCCTAAGAAATGCTATTCGAACCGATTGGTCAAGAGACCGTCTAGCCTTCCGGCCGCTCGCCGAACAGCGCCTCATACCGGTCGCAGAACTTGTCCCAAGCTTCGGGGTTGATAAGTCGTTCCGGACGTTTGCCATGCAGCACTTCGCCCATTTGCTCTGCGTTCCATGTCGACATATTGGTGCGCGATTCCACCGTCACGCCGGCGGTGTGATAGGTCGCGATGAGATTGTCGAATTTGAGCAACGGATGGTCCATTGCCGGCGGTTCCACCACCCAGACATCAAGCCCGATGCCGCGGATTTGCTTGTCTTCCAATGCTTCGGTCATGGCGTCTTCATTTGCAATGCCGCCACGGGCGCAATTGACCAGGAAGGCGCTCGGCTGCATGAGAGCCAGCTCCGCACGGTCGATCATATCCTTAGTCTCTTCGTTAAAGGGGCAATGGATCGATACAAAATCGGCCTGTGCCAATAACTCTTCCAAGTCCGTTTTGATAGCGCCGCGCTCTTTGAAATCCTCATCGGAAATATAGGGGTCATACGCGATCACCCGCATGTTGAGCCCAAGCCCGCAAATACGTGCAAGCCGACGACCCGTATTGCCGAGGCCGATAATGCCAACGGTTTTCTCTTCCGCATTCCAACCCTTGAAAGTTTCTCGGTCGACGCCGCGCTCGGTCCGCAACGACTTATCAGTCTGGGGGATCATCTTAGTGAGTGACAGCATCATGGCCACCGCGTGTTCGGCCACCGCTTCCGCATTGGCGCCGGTCTGATTGACCACAAGCACGCCGCGCTCGGTGCACGCATCTACATCTACAGGGTCGTACCCCGCGCCCGACGTAGAAACCACGAGAATGTCCTTGCAACGGTCCAGCAAGGCCGCCGTGCCTTTGTAGTGGTTGGGCACCTCGTCGCGCGCCGACGTAATGCAATAGCCGTGGCACGTTTCGATCAACGGCCAAATTTCATCTTCCGGCGCATCAAAATCGAGTTTGTGGCTAACCAGCGTTTCGACCTTCGACAGCGCGTCATAGACGTTCGGTGTTTTATTGTCGTTAAACCAAAAAACGCGCCTAGCGTTGTCACGAGCGTTATCTGCCATTCGGAATTCTCCCCTATGAATGCCCGCCTGTGGTACTGCGCGACATAGCGGCCTGTCCAGAGGGTGACTTGACGAAGTCGACAAATCACGCCAAATCTCCCCGCCAGACCACCAGCAATTCGGACACCTCATGACCCAAGACGGCTATAAACGCGACGGCACCGCCGGCACCTTCCACGATGTACTTGATTACACCGTACTCGAATGGGAAGAAGGCAATGCCTTGATCGAGATGCAGGTGCAGCCCAAGCACCGCAACCGTGGCAGCTCCATCCATGGTGGTGTCATTGCAACGCTTATCGATATTGCAGGCGATATGGCAGGCATCTGGACGCCGGAAGGTGAACGTAAAACAGTCACCATTAATCTGAATGTTAATTTCATCGCCGGCACCAGCGCCGATGTGGTCCATGCGCGCGGCACGCGTGCGCACGCGACCCGGGGAACCTTGTTTTCGAATGCGGAAATTTTCGATCCGGAAACGGGCAAATTGCTTGCCAACGGACAAGGCGTCTACAAACTGCTTCGGCCTGGCACGGATCGCGCGCCGGGCATTAATCCCGTTAAGGAGGCCAAGTGATGACGACGCTTGGTTTTAAACGCGAAGATATCAAAGACACCTTCCATGAAGTACTCGACTACACGGTCGAGGAATGGGGCGACGGCCATGTGTTGCTCCAGATGGTCGTGAAGCCGGAACACCGCAATTTAGGCGGCAGTGTCCATGGCGGCGTGTTGTCTTCACTAGTCGATATTGCAGGCTTTATGGGCGGCAGTTGGACACCCAACGGACATGGTCGCTCGGTCACCATAAACCTCAACACCAGCTTCATCGCCGGCACCAACGCCGATGTGATCACCGCCGAAGGCAAGCGGACACACGCGACCAAAAACACGCTCTTTTCGAAAGTTTGGATTCGCGAGAAGGACACGGGCAAGCTGCTGACCACCGGTCAATGCACCTACAAGCTCCTACACCCGGACACGAAAGAAAGCCCGGGCGTGGTGAAGAAATAACGCCCAGGTTCCGTCTAAGACAGGCTAATCGCCGCGTCGAAGTCCTCCAAATCAGGCTGTTCATCCAGCGCCAGGATTAAGGAACGGATTTCCTCTGCTCGCGCCGTCGAGACTGCCTTGGTGGCATTGCTCATATATTTCTCTTCGACCTGATCCACCGTAATTGGGTGCTCATCGGTGCCAAGATTATGCTGCTGGGCATGTTTTAACTCACGGCCATCCTTGGTGCGTACGATGACAGTGCCGGAGAAATAGTCCGGATAGAGTGTCTCGGTCGTGGTTTCGTAATGGATCTTATCGCACAGCGCCAAAATCTCTTGATCGCCGTAGACTTCCGGCTCGATTTCGGCGAGCGTAAATTGGCCCCGGCAGAGCGCCGCCGCTGTGGTGAAATGCACGCTGAATTGTGCTTGATAAGAGGATTGGGGGCGCCGCTTGCTTTCTTCCGGTGCACAGACAGCCCCTTGGTTGGGATGAGCCAACACGATGACGGACTCAATTTCATCGGGCTTCAGATTATGGTCTTCCTTAAGCCGAACACCGGATTCGATGAAGGCATGCAGCCAATGGCAGGCGGGGTACGGCTTATAAGCCACATTGCAAAGCTCCCACGTCTCGCCGAGGCCATCCGTCAAAATATTGAGATCAATCTCCTGGCCATGGGCATAAGTGCCGTAGAGCCCTTGGTCATATTCATAGACCGTATCCGGGCCGGTAAAGCCATGACGTGCCCAGGTAGCGGCATTAACGCCGTTCACCGCGGCAATGCCCGTATGCATCCGCTTCGCCCAGGCGCCATTCGCATGATAGGCCCGCGTCGGCCCACCGAAGCTAGCGACCAGCCCTTGTGCATTGGTGTATTGCTCCACCGTCAAATCCGAGAGCTTACCGGCCACAATGGCGCAGCCATACGCACCAACGATGCCTGTAGTATGAAATCCATTCGCGTGGATGCCGCCGGCGGACGCCTTGGCAACCCGGGTGCCGGTTTCAACACCCAGTAAATAGGCTTCCAGCGCCTCGTGGCCGCTTTTCGCATTGGCCATCGCCATCATCAGTGCCGTCGGCACCGTACTCGCGGATATATGGATGACCCCGGTCGTGTGCGTATCGTCGAAATCAAGGCCGTGGATGAGAACCCCGTTCACCATAATCGCGTCTCGAACCGGCAGACGATGCGCCAAACCGATGATGGGAAAATCGCCTTCACCGCCAAGATCGAGACCGGCGCTGGCAGCTTTGTGTCCGTAATCCTTCGTCGAAGAGGCCAATCCGATGCCGATCGAATCCAACACATGCAGCTTGGCCAGCTGGACAATTTCTTTCGGAACATTGTTCAGCGAAAAGCTTTCGGCAAACCGTCCAACTTTTTGCGAAACAGTCAGTTTTTCTTCGGCAGCGGCTTGTTGAAATTCAGCCGGCGTGACGACATTACTCATCGATTTCCTCCTCCAGGATAACTGAACGTACTCTACTGCAAACGCGGTGTTAAAAAAAGCAGGCTAAGGAACGATGGGCAAAAAAGAAGGGGCCCGAAAGCCCCTTCTCGAAACAAATTTTCCGTAGCCGTTACTCGGCGGCCATGGTGGCATTGTCTTCGTCCATCTGCTCATCGTCCCAAACCTTCTTCGGCATGGGCAAACCTTCGAAGACAGCGTCATCAATCGGATCTTTCGGCGCGTTATCCCGTCCGGCCATATACATCTTCAACTGACGTACATGCTGACCTGGATGCCACGTCACGCGCTCCAAAAGCTCACGCAAGGTGACCTCACCCCAATAAGCATTGGCTGATTCCGTACCATCACCCTCGTAGGCTGCGTGCCAACCTTGGAAGCGCTTAAGGACACCCTCACCGTATGTCGCAATATCCTCGCCTGAGGAAATATTGTCCGGATGGGCCTTATCGGCGATTGTGGTGTGATACTCCGCCTCAATCCCTTCGATATGTTCGCAAAACCCTTCCACGACACGATAGACGTGATAGCAAAGTTGGCGCACTTTCCGGTCGCGATTAGGAAGCTTTTGCTCCAAATCTTCATGGGTCATTTGCCGGTTGTAGCGCATGGCCGCAGACAAAATGATGTCCATCTTCCCGGCCAACTCATCGACGGTGAATTCCTTCACGTCGCCCAGCGGGATACCGACAAATTCGCAAACATCGGCCAATTTCTGGCCCATGACATACCGGTCGCCTTGGGAGACGGCCGGAATGCGTTTAACGCCAATTCTCTTCATCATGGCCATCCCTTCGGGATTGCCATGCACATTAACTGATTCGTAGACAACCCCACGGGCCGTCAGAAACTCTTTGAGTCTCAAGCAGCTGGTTCAGCCGGGCTGCCAGTAAACATAAAACGGTTCGGCCATCTCAAATTCCTCCATTGAATTGCGTTTAGTATGCAGCGTGTGCGTGGTGAACGCAATCGGCCAAGGCCTATCTGGGCTTCGCCTTTTTAAGAAATTTAAACACCACCGGCGCGATGGCGTAGATCGACATGGATCGGAAGATATGCACGGTCGCAATCAACGGCACCTCGATCCCCATAAATATAGCAACCAACGCCATTTCCGCCTGTCCACCAGGAGATAACGCCAACAGCAGAACATTAAAATCCACGTCGAGGACACGGGTGCCGAGGTGCGCAAAGCCCGCCGCAATCAACAACAACATCACCGTCCATATGAGCGAATAAACCGTGATACGCCCGAGACTTAGAATACTCACGCCAACGAAATACCCGCCGATGGACGCACCAACCACCAATTGGGCTGCGGAGAAGATACCTTCCGGTGGCTTTGCTTCCGTCCAACCGAACAAATGTATGACGACGCCCGCCAGCATCGGCCCAACCAAAGCGGGCGCGGGAATGCGTAACTGTTTAGCCGCCAAATACCCGACCAGCGCCGCGGTCACCAAAATTGCGGCGTCCATGGCAGCCAATTCCTGCGCCACCTCCGGCACGACAGCCTTCGCCGCATAAGAAGCCGCTTCCGCAAAACGGATATAGATGGGCACCGCAAGTACGACAATCACCACACGGACCGAATGCACCGTGGATGCAAACCGGGCGTCGCCCCCCACCGCTTCGCAGAGAAATGGCATCTCCATGAGCCCTCCGGGGGAACTGGAGAAAAATGCAGTGGTCAAATCCTGACGGCAAATTTTCATAAAGAAAAACGTGCCCGCCCCAATGGCCGTGATGAGATAGGCATAATTGTAAAGAATGACCGTGAGCCAAGTGCTCAAATGATCAAGAATCGCGGGACTAAACGCTGTTCCGATCATGCTACCGACTATGGCGAGGGCCACATTCCGGATTGGCTTCGGCACCCCTACCTTCAAGCCGGCCAAGGCGGCGGCCACGGTGAAACTCATCGCGCCCAGCATCCACGGCACCGGCAACGTCGCCCATAAAAACAGTAACGCGCCCGCCAACCCGATAGGCAAGGTAATGGCGAGACGTTTGAGGGCGTCGGCGGAGAAGACGGCTTGCACGGAAATCCGATCTAAAGAGGATTACGAGGAAGAATGCTGTGTCTAAACCCGGAGATAAGCTTCTGTCCATGCCGCCTTATTCCTCGGACCGCTTGACAGAACGCGTCTTCACCGCGAAATTCCGGCAACGATAAACGGGGAGATTCCAAATGACTGTTTCCAACACGCCACCACAATATGTGGATAGTTTCGACGAAGAGTACGATGTGGTTGTCGTCGGCTTCGGCTACGCAGGTGGTGCAGCCGCAATCGCGGCCCATGACGGCGGCGCGAAAACACTGCTGATCGAAAAAATGCCCATGCCCGGCGGCATCTCCATTTGCGCCGGCGGCGGCGTGCGCCTAGCAGTCGAACGCGACCCGGTGGTCGAGCATCTTTGGGAAACAAATGACGGCACAACGCCGCGCGCCATCATCGAAGCATTCGTCGATGAAATGATGCTCCTGGACGATTACTTGGAAGACCTCTGTAAAATTAATGACGCCACGACAATCACTATCGAAGGAAGGGGCGCGAATTATCCGTTCACCGGCTTCGACCAGATGAAGTTCGTCGAGGTGGATAATGTTCCCGGCGCCGACATGTTAAAGGAATATCCCCATGCGCGCTCCCACCGCAACGGCACAAAGCTTTTCAAAGTGGTGGATGACAATGTGAAATCACGGGGTATCGAAGTGCGTCTCGCCACCCCAGCGCGCCGTCTGATCACGCAAAACACCAACGAGGTGCGCGGCCTTTGGGTCGAAGGGCCCGAGGGGCTCAAATCGATCAAGGCCAACAAGGGCGTTATCCTCGCCTGTGGCGGTTTCGAAGCCGCGCCCGACATGCAGCGGCAATTTTGGCAAATCAACCCGGTCCTATCCGCAGCCCATCAGGGTAACACCGGCGATGGCATCAAGATGGCGACCGATGTCGGCGCCGACCTCTGGCATATGTGGCATTATCACGGGACCTATGGATTCCGCCATCCGGACCCGGAGTACCCCTTCGGCATGCGCATGAAGCGGCATCCGGATTGGGTGCCAACAAAGAAAGAAGCGGATATCCCCATGGCCTGGATATTGGCCGATAAGCACGGCAGGCGGTTCATGAATGAATACCAGCCCTATACCCAGGATACAGGCCACCGCGCGCTCGATTTCTACGACACGGCTAAGATGGAGTTTCCCTACGTGCCGTGCTTCATGATCGCCGATGAAGATGGCCGCGAACGCTATCAGTTTGGGGCCACGATCTATAACGACAGCACCATCGATCCATATGAATGGAGTAAGGACAACCTCAAGGAAGTCCAAAACGGCATCCTGAAAAAAGCCGACACCATTGAAGAGCTTGCGGGCTTAATGAACTGCGATGCTGTGGTGTTGAAACAGACCATCGACGACTATAACGCTTCGGTCGACAGTGGCGCTGAGGACCTACATGGACGTCCGCCGAAAACCCGCCTCAAGATCGAACGTGCGCCGTTTTATCTGGGCGAAATTTGGCCGGTGGTCTCCAATACCCAAGGCGGCCCGCGCCACAATGAGAAATACCAAATCTGCAACGCCTTCGAACAACCAATCTCGCGCCTCTACGCGGCCGGTGAATGTGGCGGAATTTGGGGCTTTTTGTATCTGGCAGGCGCCAATCTCACCGAATGTTTTGTCGGCGGGCGGGTGTCGGGTCGCGAAGCGTCGGCCATGCCAGATTGGGATGCTTAGGCGCGCTCAAAACCTGCCTCAACAAGAAAATTCTATGGTGCCCAAAGCGCCGCTTGCCGCCAAGGAAGCGGCACGACCAATACGCCACGGCATAGGGGCTTGGCGTCGTTCAAGCCAACAGCTTGCCAAGCAGTCCGCCATTCATCGGGTAATGGGTAGGGCGGTGTAACACCGCATTCAGGCAAGAACCCGAAACGCGCGTAATAGGCAGGGTCTCCGAGAACGAAAACATAGTCGGTGCCATCCTGTGTCAGTTGCTTGAATCCTTCTTGGATCATCGCAACACCGACACCCATCCTTTGCCGCTCCGGCTTGACCGCAAGCGGACCGAGCAACGCCGCACTTGCATCGCAGCCACTGATTTCGCATCGGGTAAAAAGCGCGTGCCCCGCAAGACCGGCACCGAGTACACCCGTCAACGATAGTACGGCCTCGCCCGCGCATAGCAACGCTTTCACGAGTGGTAGCAAATCCTCATCGGGAAATGCGCTTGGGTAAAGCGCCTCGATCTCGCCCATATCGCCTGGGGCTGCCTTTCTGACATCGATCCTTGTCACGGAGTGATGTCACTCGCCCAGCTCGAAACTCATCAAGTCCTCGCCCCAGATGAGGCGGCCTGAGTAGTTTTTCGCCACATCTGCGATGACGCGCTCGCGGGTGCCGTCTTTGTCGATGGTCGGGCCGTGGTGGGAGGTGACCAGGGTTTTGACGCTGCATTCCTCGGCCAGTTGGCCGACCACCGACTGCTTGGTGGGCGCGCCCTCGCTTTCCTTTTCCATATCGAAAGAAAAACTGTTGAGGTAGTGCACCATCAAATCCGCGTCTTTCGCCAAACCATAGAGCGGCTTAGCGGGGCCTTTGTCCGCCGGGAGTGAGATATCCGACGAATAAGCGAAGACTGCACCGTCTGCCTCAAAGCGCACTCCGTAGCAATGGAGATAGGGCTGGTGGTGAGGCACAGTCGCCAAGGTCACCTTCCAACCGTCGCCCGCGATTTCGTCGCTCTCTCTTACCTCGTTGATATCCGCCTCGGGCCAGGGGCGGTCGCCTTCGCCGCCGCGGCTTTTATATATCTCAAGGCTGTTCGAGTGACTGGTGCGCGCGGTCAGATCGATCTTGAAGGCACCTTCGGGGCCAAAGATTTTATCGACCATGTCTTTCAAACCCGGCGGCCCGAACACTTTCATCGGCGCGAGGCCAGGTCTGCCGATGTCCCAGCGATGAAAGAACAGCCGAATAAAGTCGGCGCAATGATCGAAATGAAGGTGACTAAAAATAACGTGCGTGACGTCAGTCGCCGCAATGCCCGCTTGCATCATATTGCGAAAACAGCCGGGTCCGTGATCGATCAGCACCACGTCGGAACCGACTTCCACCATATAGCCGGCGGAGGCGCGTTTGAGGGATGGCACCGGACTGCCGGTTCCGAGAAGCGTCACTTTCATGCAAATGTCTCCGCTATAAGCCCAATTTGTCTTGCCAATATTTCAGTGCAATGACGGGCGCTAGAAACCATGGCTTACCCGAATAGAACGGTCGCGAAGGATGCTCGCCATCGAATACGGTTTTGCCTTCCGGCTTACCCAATACCTTTAGGCCGGTTTTGTGGCCCAAATAATTCGCGTTCACCACACCGCTACCACAGAACCCGGCAACATAGAAAATGCCATCATTCTGCGCCATGTGGAGCATATGATCGAATGTATAAGCAATGAAACCGCCCCAACTATGGGTGATTTTGACACCATCCAGTTGCGGAAAAACTTCCATCAACCGTCGATATAAAAGACGGCCACTTTTGCGGAGATCATTGATTTCCGCGGCCCCCGCCCGGCCTCCGAATAAAATACGATCATGCTCGGGCGATGCTCTAAAATAGTAATGCAAACGAGACGTGTCACCCAATTGCCGGTTTTCCGGTACAAGCCGGTTCATGACGTCGGGCTCCAAGAGCTCAGTTGCGATAATTTGGCTTTGCATCGGCAATACCCGCCGGCGCAACCAAGGGGATTCTTTTCCCGTATAGCCGTTCGTTGCAATCACCAGCTGTCGAGCCTTTATGGAGCGAATTCCCATCTGCAATAAGAAGCCACCATTCTCTCGCCTAATCGCCGTCACCTTGGACCGCCCCAACACCGGCACGCCCTCGGCGGTGACCTTAGCCAGAAGGCCCTGATGCAATTTGGCCGGATGCAGGTTTGCGTCTTCACTGAGAAACCGGCCGCCATAATATGCGTCCGAACCGACAAAACAGTGTTGTTCGGCCTTGCTTACCATTTCACCTTCCGTGCCAAGATGCTTTTCTTGAAAGTCTAAATCACGCCCAAGCAAATCGTAATCTTTCGGCCGGTGACACCCAATGAACCGTCCAACACGATGAAGATCGCACTCAATTTTTTCGCGCTCGATAAAATCAAACAGCCACGAGCGCGCCGCGCGGGTTTCGTTATAGAACCGGAGCGCTGTCTCAAGCCCATGCATTTTTGCAAGTTTGGAGAATGAGAAACGCAACGTCGCCCCGATGGCGCCGCCGTTGCGTGAGCTGGCCCCTTCGCCGGGCCGGTCTGCTTCCAATACCGCAACAGATCGGCCACCACGTGCGATGGTCAACGCTGCTGATAGGCCCGAATAGCCGGCGCCAATGATTGCCACATCCACGGCGTTAGGCATTCCGTCACCGCGTATTTCCGGTCTCGGCGCCTCCTCCCACCAATAGGGTGTGAGCTTTACATTACGGATAAAAATATTGTCTGCCACTGGCGTGTATACCCCGCTTCCTCGTGGTACAACGTAGCGCTCAATAGCATAGATTGAAAGGTCACGACCGATGGGCTCCGATGCACCGAACGAACTTTCCCTCTCCGAAGCCGCCGCAAAAATTGCGAGCAGCGATCTGACCTCCGAAGTCCTGGTCCAATCCTGTCTGGACCGCGTGAAGGAACGCGACGACATTGTCCAAGCATGGGCCTTTTTGGATCCTGATCTGGCGCTGGCGCAAGCGCGCGAACGCGACGGTCAAGACTCTAAGGGCGTGTTACACGGCGTCCCCATCGCTATCAAAGACATAATCGACACCGCCGACATGCCGACGGAATGCAACTCGCCGATATACAAAGGCCACCGCCCAGACAAAGACGCCGCCGTTGTGAAACTGCTACGCGATGCCGGCGCTGTCATAATGGGCAAGACGGTGACGACAGAGTTCGCCTCCTCCTTTCCCGGGCCAACCACCAATCCACACAACCCCGAACACACACCAGGCGGATCATCCCAAGGCTCGGGCGCCGCGGTTGCCGACTTCATGGTGCAAGGTGCCCTTGGCACGCAAACCGGCGGCTCGGTCATTCGGCCCAACGCCTATTGTGGCACCGTCGGATACAAACCGCCTTATGGCACCTACGATAAAACCGGCGTGAAACCCTTGTCCTCAACCTTCGATACTGTGGGATTCATGGTTCGCCACTTGGACGACGTTCCTCTTCTCTCCAGCGCACTTGCGGGTCGTGACCCAGTCAAAGTCACCAAAGGCAATGAACCGAATTTGCTGCTTCATCGAACAGCCCAGTGGGATGAGGCCGATGAATGCGTTCAAAATTTGCTCGAAGAATGTGCCGAAAAATTCGCGACGGCGGGTGCACCGATGCGCGATCATGGGTTCGACGAACCCTACGACAATGTCCAAGCCATGCAACGTGTGGTCATGGGAGTCGAAGCGTGTCGTGATTTTAAAAAGGAATGGACCGAGCACAGGGACCTTCTCAGCGAACCTTTTCAGCAACTCTTGCTACGGGGCTTTGAGTGCTCTCCCGAGGAACGCGGTGTAGCAGAAGGCCTCGTCAAACATGCAAGAGAGAATTTACCAAACATGTTCGAGCCCGGTGAAATTTTGCTAACGCTGGGCGCGCCAGGCGAAGCACCGAAAGGCCTCCACTCAACGGGTAGTTCTATATTTAATCGCGCATGGACCTTCTTCGGCGTCGCCTGCCTTTATCTTCCCATCACCAAGGGCCCAAACGGCCTCCCAATCGGCATCCAACTCGTTGACCCGCTGAACGATGAGGCCCGCCTTCTCGCTGCCGGACATTGGTGTGCAAGGGCGCTGGGATTACCGATTACATAGCGCATCGTCGAACCGAGTATTGGCGAGGCCGAAAAAGCGGTTTAGGGTCCGTGCATGATAAAAACCGCACTCATCACCGGCGGCGCTAAACGTGTCGGCGCCGGACTTGCCAAAGCCCTGGGCGGCGACGGCTGGCATGTGTGCGTGCATTTCAATCAATCAGTGGACGACGCGGCCTCGGTGGTTACCGAGATTGAAGCCGCCGGCGGTAAAGCGAACGCTGTCCAAGCAAATCTGGAAAATCCCGCTGCGGCAAGCCAGTTGGTTGAACAATGCATACAAGTAGCCGGCCCTCTGAGTTGTCTCGTCAATAACGCATCCATATTTGAGCATGACGGGATCGAAGATATATCGGCCGAAGCTCTCGACCAGCACCATGCTATCAATTTGCGTGCGCCCATGCTCTTAGCCCGTAGCTTTGCAGAACAGCTTCCGGAAGGTCAGACAGGCGATATCGTCAACATTCTCGACAACAAAGTGTTCGCCTTGAACCCGGATTATCTCTCTTACACGCTCAGTAAAGTAGCCCTAACAGGCGCGACTGAAATGCTCGCCATGGCCCTGGCGCCGAACATTCGCGTTAACGGCATAGCCCCCGGAATAACGCTGCTTTCCGGGGAACAATCCGAAACCCGGTTTGAAAAAGCACACACAACAAATCCGCTGAAACAAGGTTGTACAATTGAACAAATTGCCGCTTGCCTAAAACTGATCCTTGACTGTCCGGCCATGACCGGCGAAATCATCACTATCGACGGCGGTCAGCGTTTACAGAAGCTGCCCCGTGACATCGCTTTTTTAACCTGACAATTGAAAGTACCCGCACCGTGCCCGTCACATCGAAGAAATTCTTCCTCAAAGATTATGCCGTGCCCGTCTCCATCGGCATTCACGATTTCGAAAAAGAAGAACCGCAAATTGTGCACGTCAATATTGAGATGCACTTGGAAGACATGAACTTAGAAACATCGGACGAAATCGCGGATACGGTAAACTACGATTTTCTACGGACCGATATCGAAGCGCTGGCCAAGACGCGACACTTCAATCTGCAAGAAACACTCTGCCACGAGATAATAAAAATATGCAAAAAGGCAAAAGGTTTTAGAAAAATAGTCGTGTCTACAAATAAACCGGAAATATACGAAGACTGCGATACCGTAGGATACGAAGCAATATACGAACAATAGTTAACTAATATTTACATTTTTACTTAAAATTACATCTGATTCATTAAACGAATTCCGCCAATTCTCCATGTTTCCCGGCGCAACACTAAACCCCGGGATAACCTGTTTAGCCCCCGTATCTCGCACTAAGACAGCGTTTTCCGACAAACAGGCATGCACAGGCCACCTTTGCTGGCGCGCTCGCCCACTCATCACCAACCTGGAGCCGCGCGTTGATGGACCGAGGTGACCGGTAAATAAAATCGCAGGATTATCCTGCCCCGCCCACCGTTCACACAAAGCCGCCGCCGTGCCGCTCTCCCCATTGCCGCCGCCAACAAGCATGACACCCCCAAACGGATCGCTTTGTTCATCAATCACCGGCGCTTCAGCCGCCAAACGTGCTATGGGTTCGATTGCCTCTGGATGGATAATGTCAATTCAATCGCTCGATAATTTTTCAGCAAGGGTACGCATGGGCCCATCTATGGCTGGTACAGGGCGACCCGATTGCAATAAGTGCACGGCGATTTCCATTCCGCGTCCTGCCACCGGCACCGGCAAAAGAAGCGAACCTTCGGCATCAAGCACGCGATCAAAAGCCGCAACATACGCTGCCATCGATTGATCATCCGAGCCGTAAGAGGCGTCGACCACAATAGTGTCGGCGGGCGGTGGGCCATCATAGGCGTAAATCAAGGAATCATTCTTATGATCGTTCATATATGTGAAACCGTCGCTATCGGGGAAATGCACCCAAACGCCGCCGGGGGCGTGACCGGTCCGCCCCAGGAGAACCGGCACATTTTCGACGGACGCCGCACCGCGAATTGGCAACTCAATAATCTTGGCTTCTGAATTAATAAGGGGCCGAGCAACATCTAAAACGGGCGTTGTCATATAAACAGGCGGCAGCCCAATTTTTCCGAGGAGATCGAGACTTCCGAAATGATCCGGATGCTGATAGCTAATAATAACCGCATCCACGCGACCAACGCCCGTGAGCTCCGGCCGTTGCCCGGGCACCGGGCCCATTCCGAGGTCGAGCATGATGCGTTTACCCGCCACTTCATAGAGAAAGCAGGCTGCCGCTTTAGCGCCGACGCCGGAAATGCAGGTGAGTATGGCCATAGAATCAGTATAGAGTATGACCGTTCCGTGGGGAGGGGCTCATGAAGCTTTATAATTACTGGCGTTCGCAATCCAGCTATCGCATTCGGATCGTGCTCAATTTGAAAGGGCTCGATTGGGAGTATGTCGCCGTCGACACCGCAAATGGCGAACAACACGGCGCCGCGTACCGGGAAATTCACCCAAACGGCCAAATCCCCGTATTGGACGATGGCGACAACCGCATATTCCAAACCATGGCGATCACCGAGTATTTGGAAGAGGCCTACCCGGACCCGCCCCTCTATCCCACCGCCCCCGTCGAACGCGCTCGTGTGCGCGGCTTCATCCTCACCTGCACCTGTGAAGCGCAACAGCGCACCGGGCGCCGCATCCGTGACTATGTGGAAGAGCGGTTCGGTTTAGAAATTTTGAAAGAATGGTACGAATACTGGACGCCGCGCAGCCTGGAGATGTTGGAAAAGCTGGTTGCTGATCACCCGATGACCGGAGATTTCGTCCACGGGGACACACCGGGGGCTGCGGATTGCTTTCTGGTGCCCTATTTTTACCAAGGGAGTTACCGAGATGCGGATTATGCGACGACGCCGACACTGAAGCGCATCGTCGATAACTGCCTCGCCCTTCCAGCCTTCGAGAAAGCGCACCCAAACAATCAACCAGACGTCGGGCCTGACAGCCGTTTTTAACGTGCTAAAATAGGGAAACGACAAACTCCGGGGAGACACATTCCATGGCCACTAACGTATTATTCATCATGTCCGACGAGCATCAGCAAAAAGCCGCTGGCTGCTACGGCCACTCTTTCGTCAAAACGCCGACCATCGACAAGCTGGCGGAAAGCGGCACGCGCTTTACCAACGCCTATACCACATCTCCCATCTGTGTCCCCGCCCGCGCAAGTTTCGCGACCGGCCGTTATGTGCATGACATAGGCTATTGGGATAACGCGCATGCCTATGAAGGGCGCGTTGAGGGCTGGGGCCATGCCATGCAAAAAGCCGGCTTGCACTGTCTCTCCATCGGCAAGCTGCACTACCGCAGCGAAGAAGATCCAACGGGTTTTTCCGAACAAGTCGTGCCGCTGCACATCGTTGGCGGCGAAGGCAGCGTTGCCGGTAGTATCAAACAACCGCTTGGCCCACCCATCAAGAAGAGCAAACTCGCCGAAGAGATCGGCCCGGGTGAATCCGGTTATACGCGCTACGACCAATCGATTATGGAAAACACCTGCGATTGGTTGCGCGACGAAGCGCCGAAACACGCGGACCAACCTTGGGCGCTCTTTTGCTCTTTCGTCTGCCCGCATTACCCACTGATCGCACCACCGGAATTTTACGAAATGTATCCACACGACATGTTGGAGCATCCAAAGGGCAATGACCCGGACTATGAACTGCACCCCTGGATCGACAAGTTTCAGAAACTCAATCGCCATGACGATTTTTTCACCGAGGAAACCCGCAAGATAGCCATGGCGTCCTATTACGGGCTCTGCTCCTATCTCGATTCCAACATCAAAAAGGTGCTGGATACTCTTGAAGCATGCGGGCTGCGCGATGATACGCTGATCGTCTACACTGCGGACCATGGCGAGAATCTTGCCTCCCGCCGTCTTTGGGGCAAATCCAATATGTATGAAGAATCTGCGGCCATTCCAATGATCCTATCTGGCCCGGGCGTTCCTGCAGGAAAAGTTGTCAATACACCGGTGACTTTGGCGGACGGTTCGGCGACCATTCTGGAAGCCGTCGGTCTGGGCGAAGAAGCGGTTGATGGAGACAGAGCGCTCCAAGAAGTCGCCAACGAGCCGGACGATATGGACCGGGTCGCCTTTAGCGAGTATCACGCCAACGGCGCAGATACCGCGTCCTTCATGATCCGCAAAGGGGATTTTAAGTACATCCATTATGTGGGGTACGAACCGGAGCTGTTCGACCAAGTGAACGACCCGGAAGAGGAAACCAATCTCGCTGCCGACCCGGCACACGCGGCAACCTTGGCTGACTTTCAGGCCGAATTAACCAAGCGGATTGATCCAGATGCGGTGAATGCGGCGGCCCAGGCTTCACAAGCAGCCTTGGTGGAAGCCGCCGGCGGGCGTGATGCGGTTCTCAATAAAGGTTCGTTCCAGGGCACGCCGGCACCCGGTGAAAAAGCAGAGTATGTGTAACAGGTTCCATCGCCAATCCGGGTAGGTCTAACAGCGCTCTCCATCCGCGCGTAAGATCTCGAAACGGAGGTTTTGGTACGTTGCCGCATCGTTCTCGTCGAATAACGGGTCTTCAGGGTCTTCTATGGTGTCCGCGACTTCTCGCCAGTCGCTGTCACCCAAGACCTTGAGCGCCTGTGGGAAAAATTGCGTTTCTTCCATTTCCATATGAGACCAATAGCTGGATACGAACCGTTGCAACAAAACCAACAGCCTGATTTTATCCACGTCGCCGCCTTGGCGAGCATCATCGACAAACTTGTGTAACTCCGCTGTGATTTCAGCGAGCTGCCTATGCTCTTTTTCCAGGTTCCGCAGCAAATTTGGCGTGGCCCCGTCGCGATCAACCAGGCAACGCATTACCATATCTTCTTTGGGGTGATGCACCTTATCGGGATAGTTCATGCAATAGCGAAGAATATCCCCAATAATTTCAAGATCCGGCAAGGCGCCGCCCTCAAGGACGGCAATCTCGCGCTCTAAAATTTTTAGCATTTTGCCCAAGTTTGTGTGGTCTTGATGCAAACTTTGCATGATATCAGCCATGCGGGGACTCCGTGTCATTTAGTTAGTCTGATATATATACTGTCGCATATTCAGTGCAGATAAATAATATCGGATGCAAAGTCCGAACGGAGGGAACCAATGAAACCGATGAACGTGCTTTACATCATGTCCGACCAGCATCAGGGCAAAGCGTCCGGCTGTTACGGGCATGAATTCATACAAACCCCCAACATCGACAAATTGGCTGCGTCGGGGACACGCTTCACGCGCGCCTTCACCAATTCTGCCATCTGTGTGCCTGCCCGCGCCGCGCTGGCCACCGGCAAGCACGTGCACCAAACCGCGTATTGGGATAACGGCCACCCCTACGAAGGCAAAGTGAAAGCCTGGCATCATATGCTCAAAGAGAATGGTGCGTCGGCCACCTCCATCGGCAAGCTCCATTTCCGGAACGACACCGACGATACGGGCTTTGAGGAACAGATCCTCCCGATGCATGTGGTGGAAGGCAAAGGCGATGCGCGCGGCTGCATCAAGCGGCCGATGACAGGGCCGATGAAGGAAAGCGGAACCATGACCCAATGTGGTCCTGGCGACAGCCCCTATCTGGAATATGACGGCAACATCGCCAAGAAGGCCTGCGAATGGCTGCGCGCCAAAGCCGCGGACCCGAACAAAGACCCTTTTGTGGGTTTCGTGTCCTTCGTCTGCCCGCACCCGCCTTATATAGCCCCGCAGGAACTCTACGACATCTACGACAAGAGGGAGATGCCGATGCCGAAAATGCGCGACCCTGAGGCGAAATATCACCCCTGGATCGCGAAGTCGCAATGGATGCGAAATTACGACGATTTCGTCACCGAGGAATCACTGCCGGTGCTAATGAAATCCTATTACGGCACCACCTCCTATCTCGACAGCAATATTGGCAAAGTGCTTGCCGCACTGGAGGAAACCGGCCTACGAGACAACACCATCATCATCTACACCTCCGACCACGGCGAAAATCTTGGCACCCGGCGCCTCTGGGGCAAATCCAACATGTATGAAGAGGCCTCCTTTATCCCAATGATCATTTCGGGGCCCGACATTCCGGGCGGCAAGGTCTCCGATACGCCGGTAACACTGATCGATATCGCGCCGACAATTTTGGATGCTCAAGATTTAAACGAAGTGAGCACGGCGCAAGAATTGCCCGGCAGTTCATTGATCAAACTGGCGCAGGCTGATAGCGACATCAATCGCGTCGCCTTTACCGAATATCATGCCGCCGCGGCGGAACGATCCGCCTTCATGATCCGCAAAGGCAAATACAAATATATCCACTATGTTTCTTTCGAGCCGGAGCTGTTTGATCTCGATTCCGACCCGGAAGAACTGACGAGCTTACATAACGATCCTGCTCATGCGGATGCGCTCAAAGCGATGGAAGCGGAATTGCGGAAAATCTGTGATCCAGAGGCCGTCGACGAGGCCGCCTATCAATCCCAATGTGCAAAGGTAGAGGCTGCCGGAGGCCGCGACGCGCTGATGGCGCGTGGCAAATACCAAGGCACTCCAGCGCCGGGTCACGATCCGGTATTTATGACCTAGAAGGTAACAGCATGAGTATCACCATAAAAAAACTCGGCGGCACGTTGGGGGCAGAACTTCGTAATGTCGATTTGTCATCGGATCTTGATAAAACCACAGTTGCCGACATTCGCCAGGCTTTGCTTGATAATCTGGTCATTTTCTTTCGCGACCAGAACCTAACTGACGAAGATTTGGTACGCGTGGGAAAAGATTTCGGCGACCTTGCCCCCTTACCGCCGCATCGGCAAAACCCAGGCAGCCAACCGGAAATTCTCGTGGTCGAAAAGAAGCCGGACGAAAAGCTGAACTTTGGCTACGAATGGCATTCCGACACGACCCATCTACCAATCCCGCCTTTGGGGTCGATCCTCTATGCCCTCAAAGTACCCGAGCAAGGCGGCGATACAATGTTCGCCAACCAATATCTCGCCTACGAGATGCTGTCCGATGGCGTGAAAGAGACGTTGGAAGGCATGCGCGCCATACACGGCAACGGACGCATTCTACGGACGCTTGAAGATAATGTGCCGCCGGTGCGAGGGCAGGAAGCAGTCTCCGCCGCATGGTCGACGGACACCTCTTCACACCCCATCGTCCGCACTCATCCGGAAACAGGCAAGAAAGCGCTGTACGTCAACATCGCCCATACAGAAAGCATCGAGGGTATGGAAGTCGAAGAGAGCCAACCCATGCTCCATATGCTTTATGAGCATTCGACGCAGAACCATTTCACCTGCCGCTTTCAGTGGGAAAAGGGCTCGGTCGCCTTCTGGGATAACCGCTGCTGCCAACATTTGGCGCTAAATGATTATCCGGGCCAGCATCGCTTGATGCACCGCGTGCAAGTTAAAGGGACGAAGCCTGTTTAGAGGTTTTTGAAAGATGAGCGCAGCACTCAAACACGACATAAATATTTCACCTGTCTCCGATGCCATCGGCGCCGAAGTGCGGGGCCTCAATTTGAGCCAACCAATCGATGCGGCCACCGCCGGCACACTTGGTGAGGCCTGGAATGATCATCTCGTTCTGTTGTTCCGCGACCAAAAGCTGGAACCGCAACAATTTGTGGATTTCAGCCGTACCTTTGGCGACCTCGACGAAACACCGCTGGATAAAGACGGCAAGATGATGGTGGACGGCATTCCCGAACTCCTGATCATTTCCAATTTGGAAATTGACGGCGAACCCGTCGGCTCGCTGGGCAATCTGGAGTGTGAATGGCACACGGACATGTCCTACAATCCAGAACCGCCGAAAGGCAGCGGCCTGTATGCACTCGAAGTCCCAAGCGAAGGCGGCGACACGGGCTTCATTAATATGGAGCACGCTTACGAAACGATGCCCGAAAACCTAAAGGATGAAATAGAAGGCAAGCGCATCAAACACGATGCCACCCACAATAGTGCCGGACAACGCCGCCAAGGCATGCCGGACCCGACGGACCTCACAAAAAGCCCCGGCGCTTACCACCCCATCATCCGCACCCACCCTGATTCCGGTAAAAAATCGCTCTTCCTCGGTCGCCGGGCCAGCGCTTATGTAGAAGGCTTGTCATTAGACGCCTCCGAATCTCTACTAGATCGCCTCTGGGCACACTGCACCCAGGACCAATTTACCTGGCACCATCAGTGGCGCGTCGGCGATTTGGTCCTCTGGGACAACAGGGCAGCTATGCACCGCCGCGACCCTTTCGACACCAATACCCGCCGCCTTATGCACCGTACCCAAATCAGCGGCGATAAGCCCGTTTAGGAGAAATTAGTATGCCCCCTTTCCGCCCTGCCGAACCTGGCATGTCACTATCAGATGTCGAAACGCCGGCGCTAATTATCGATTTGGATGCGTTTGAAGCCAATCTCGCCACAATGGAAAGCGCCCTCGCCGGATCGAACGCAAAGCTGCGCGGCCATGCCAAGGCCCATAAATGCAGCACCGTTGCCATGCGCCAAATCGAGGCTGGGGCTGTCGGCGTTTGCTGTCAGAAAGTCTCCGAGGCAGCAGCCATGGTGGCGGGCGGCGTTAAGAATGTGCTGGTGACAAACCAGATTGTGACGCCTTCGAAACTGGCGCGGTTGTGCGCGCTTGCCAAAGACGCAGAGATCGCAGTGTTGTGCGACGATGCGGCGGCGGTGCCGATCTTGAGCAAGGCGGCGCGGGATGCGGGCATCACCTTGAACGTGCTGGTCGAAATTGAAGTGGGGGCGGCGCGCTGTGGCGTTGATCCGGGAGAGCCGGTCGCAGCCCTCGCTCAATTGATTGACGGGGCCGATGGGCTGCACTTTGCCGGGCTTCAGGCCTATCACGGCAGCGCGCAACACAAGCGAACCACCGAGGAACGCCGGGCCGCCATTGAAGGGACCATCGAGAAGGTAAAAGCCAGCAAGGCCGCACTCGCAGCGCTGGGCCTCGACCGAGACTGGGTGACGGGCGCGGGGACGGGCAGTTTTCCGACAGAGCGCGACAGCGGGCTTTATACGGAAGTCCAAGCAGGGTCGTACGCTTTCATGGATGCGGATTATGCGAAGATTCTTGGCGACGACGGGCTGCCGTTTGCCACCTTCACCCACAGTCTCTTTCTCTTGACCACGGTGATCAGCGCACCCCGACCCGGGCAAGCCTTCCTGGATGTAGGGCATAAAGGCCACAGCAAGGATTCAGGACTCGCAACGGTCGCTAATTTGGACGGGGTCGCGGTCGATGGACAATCAGACGAGCATACCAAGCTAACGCTCGGCCATAACGCCAAGCCGCTCGGCATCGGCGATAAGGTAAAATTGATCCCAGGCCACGTGGACCCCACCTTCAACCTCCATGACTGGGTTGTTTGCGTGCGCGGTGATACAGTGGAAGATGTTTGGCGGGTCGACGCTAGAGGGCCTGGTTACTAAGGCCCAGAAATTTGGGAGATAGAACCATGGAAGCAACGGTTTTACAGGATAATTTCGCGGTACAGATCGACGGAGTCGATTTGAGTACCCTCGACGGCGATGGTTTGGCCGAGGCGAAACAGCTTTGGATGGAAAATAAGATCGCCATCTTTACCGGCCAGGATTTAAACGATGACGGCCTATTGGCATTCACCGAACGGCTGGGCCCTCTTTTCGTCCACGTGCAACAGAACATTCTCGGCGATGGCCCAGACGAAGTTATGTATATGTCGAGTATGGATGCGGTTGCCCCGGTCGCAGGTGACTTGGCCTGGCATTCCGACCAGAGCTACACGCCGGGGCCGGTGTTTGCCACGATCCTCTACGGCATCACCATCCCTGAAGATGGCGGCAACACGCTGTTCGCCGACTTGGCGGCCACCTATGAAAGCCTCCCGGATGATCTGCGGGCCAAAGTGGACAATGTGAAAGCCTGCTATTCACCAGTCAAAAAAGGCCGCCCGCGCCGCAGACCGATGAAAGACGACCAAATCGATGAATTGTCGGACATTTGGCACCCGCTGGTCCGCAAGCATCCCTATCTGGACCGGAAGGCGCTCTATCTAAGCCCGAACCATATGACGAATATCGGCGATTTATCCGAAGAAGACAGCGATGCGCTTTTGGAGGAACTGATTATCCACGCCTCCAAATTTGTCTATTCCCATCGTTGGACGCCGGGCGATGTGATCATGTGGGACAACACGCAAGTGATGCATCGGCGCGACAGTTTCCCGTCCACGCAACCGCGCTTCCACAAACGCACAGGCTTTCATTTACCCGATGAATTGCGGACGCCGGTCGCGGCTTAACGTTGCTGCAAAGCCCGATAAACCGCCTCCGCCACATCGAATAGACGCCGGTCTTTCGTACGACCCGCAACTAACTGAATACCCATGGGCAATCCGTTCGGCCCGGTATAAAGCGGCAATGTAATCGCGGGCGTACCGAGCATGGTCCAAAGCCCGTTAAAGATAGCGCTGCCGGTTCGGGTATGGCCTTCCAACGCTTCGCCGGGCGCTGCAGGGCATAGAACAGCGTCCACATTCGAGAGCGTGTCATCCACTTCGCGCTTGAGCACCTCTAAACGCATCGTCCCTTTACGGTATTGCTCATAAGAGGTTTCCACCCCGTTTTGCATGCGCCCGTCTTTAAGGTCATCGCTCAGCTGATCGAGACGGTTAAGGCGTTCCCAAGCAACCGTGCGGGCAAATTCCCAGCCGGCAATGGTCGTATGAAGCGCGCGATAATCCTCTTCCCCCGGCAATGACATCTCCGTCACGGTTGCGCCCGCGGCAGACAGAGCAGCGGCGGAATTCTCCAAATGATCGTGGGTCGCTTTATCCGCATCGTCCCAGTGTGGCGTGCGGTAATAGCCGATCTTGAGGGTGGAAATGTCCGGCGGGTTCAGCGCTTGCATCGCCTCTTCCAGCACCACGGAGCGGAACAGCGCTAAATCATCCACAGAGCGTGTGATGATGCCGACCGTGTCGAAGCTAGGAGAGTTCGGCAGCACACCGTTGCGGTTGATATCTTGAAAGGTGGGTTTATAGCCGACCGTACCGCAGTAGGTGGCGGGCCGAATAACCGAACCACCGGTTTGCGTGCCGAACGCCATGGGGACCATCCTATCGCCCACGCCGGCAGCCGACCCTGAGGATGAACCGCCCGGTGTGAAGGCCGGATTAAACGGATTGCGCGTCTTGCCGGGGAAGCGATGACCAAACTCGGTTGTCACTGTCTTGCCCAGAAGCACCGCGCCCGCTGCACGGGTGATCGCCACGCAACCTGCATCTCGGCCAGGCTGATGGCCCGTATGGATGGGTGAACCGTAGCCAGTTGGCATATCGTAGGTATCAATGATGTCTTTCGCGCCGAACGGCACGCCGTTGGCCGGACCGCCATTGCCGGACTGATCGACCGTGCGGGCATGGGCCAAAGCGCCGTCGCGATCGAGATGTTCCCAGGCAAGCACCGCCTCCTCGCGATCTTCGATACGCTCGAAACAACTCGCTGTCCACGCTTCAGCGGTGAGATTGCCTGCTTCTATAGCCTTGAGGCCCTCGGTAGCAGTAAGTTCATAGGCTTCAGTCATTTTCTACTCCTTCGCCGGTTGGGCAACCATGATGGAAGATGGCTCTTCCGAGCGCATCAGGTCCTGGCGCAGCCGTGCCGACATTTCATAAATATAAGGGGCGGCCTCAAATACTTCGTCCATCATCAACCCGTCCAACGTGAGCCCGGCCCCTTCGACCGCCGCCGCCGCGCGGGACTTGGTGGCCTCATCGACCCCGGCAATGTCGGGGATGACGGGGATTACACCGGTCGGCGGTTTCTCCATATCTGGTGATAGTTGCGGACGACGCGCACGCCATGCGGTCGCTTTCTCGAAAGCATAGGCCGCATTCAGAACAGTCGGCTCCGAGAAAGGCTTGCCACATACCATCACCGAAACCGGCATACCGTCATCATCGAACCCGCTACAAGCAGAAATCGACGGCCCGGCGACAACATTATAATGGACCGATGCCTTTGCGCCGGTCCAATTGCTGATTGAATTATAGGCAGGAAATTCCGGTGCCGGCCCCTGGCCCGCCGTAATCAGCACATCGTAATTTTTATAAACTTCTTCCATCTCTTGCATCATGCGGCGGCGCAGACGGCTGGCCTGCATATAATCGACGCCGGAAATGAGACAGGCCGGAATTGTCCGGCTGCGGAAATCATGACCGAAATCACCGGGACGTTTCAGCAAGTCAGGATAATTGACCGAAAAGATCTCGGACTCTCCCATGGTGAGTTTGACAACACGGTACTCCTGCAACGGCCGCACCCGCACGTCGGACACTTTCGCGCCAAGGCTCTCAAACACCGCAATGGCCTCGTTCATCCCCTTTATGGAGGCATCGGGAAATTTGTTCTCTTCCTCGTAAAAATGACGGATGACGCCGACGCGAAGCCCTTCGATATTGCCATTCAAGGCAGAACGGTAATCAGGATATGTCACCTTTGCGCTGGCCGGATCGCCCGCCGGGTCATAGCTCACCATGCCTTGCAAGCCGATGGCTATATCTTCCACATTCCACGCCATTGGACCGGCGTGATCGTAAGAATAGGAATTAGGAATAATACCGGCCCTACTGACCAAACCATAGGTAGGCTTGAGCCCCGCAATACCGCACAGTCCCGCCGGCCCGCGAATGGAGCCACCTGTATCGGACCCCGTCGCCAACGGAAATAACCCCGCTGCTATCCCGCAGCCCGAACCGCTCGACGAACCACCGGTAAATCGATCCAATTTCCACGGGTTTCTAGCAGGCGGCCACGGCAAATCGAGAGACGGGCCGCCATGAGCGAACTCGTGGGTGGCCAATTTGCCAAGCAGAATGGCACCGGCCTTTTTCAGATTGGCAACCGAAGTCGCATCTTTATCCGGCACATTGTCGATCAGTATTTTCGAGTGCGCCGTCGTGCGAATGCCTTCGGTCTCGTAGATATCCTTCAACGCAAACGGAATACCGTGAAGCGGTCCTTTGTAATGCCCAGCGGCAATATCAGCTTCGGCCTTTTTAGCCTCCTCGCGCGCTTGATCACCAGTGACCAGCAAAAACGCGTCCAAAATCGGATTGAGCGCCTCAATACGGGCAAGGAGCGCATCCACATACTCCACCGGGGACAGTTTCCTCGTCTCAATGAGATTGCTTGCCTCAGCAATCGTTAAAAAATGCAGATCATCGGCCATGGCCGTTCCTCCCATTGCGTCCTATTTTGGCCATCTTAGCCTACCTCTTGCTTGCCAAGCTATCCGGTGCTGCAATAGCACCCATAATTCACTCGGGAGGATTTCTATGAAAGGTGTTGTTGTTTGTCCGCAACCGCGGGCTGCGGATGCAGGTGCTGCCGTTCTCAATGATGGGGGCACCGCATTCGACGCGGCACTTGCTTCCGCCTTTGCGCAAATGATTTGCGACCCCTTCATGTGTGGCCTCGGCGGTATGGGGACATTGCAATATTTTCGCGCCGACACGGGCGAAAGCGGGATGATCGATTTTCATGCCCGCGCCGGCGCGAAAGTAAAACCCGACATGTGGGAAGCGGATTGCACGGGGCGAACACCGGTTTCCGGTTATTCACTGTTTGACGATTTTCGCTCAGAGCTAGGCTACACGTCGATCATGACACCGGGCACACCCGCGGGCTTCGGGCTATTCCATGAACTGCTGTGCTCACGGCCGTGGGGCGAGCTGCTGCAACCAGCCATCGAATACGCGCGTAATGGCCTTCCAATGACGCCCTATACGCGCCGCGTCTGGACCCGCTATCGCATGGAAGGCATTCCAGATGGCATGACCCGAATTAGAGCGTCAGATGAATGTGCTCGAATTTATATGCATCCGGAAGGACGCCTCTATAACGAGGGAGAGCTTTTTAAGCTTCCCGATTACGCCGATACCCTTGAACAATTGGCGAGAACCGGCCCCGAAGATTTTTATCGAGGCGATCTTGCCAAGATCATTGCAGAAGACTTAGACGCCAATGGCTCTTACGTGACCGCCGAAGACCTCGCGAACTACAAGCCGCAAGTTGGCCCTCCAGTTGAAGGGCACTATCGCGGCCTGACCGTACGCTCAAACCCACCACCCGGCAGTGGCGCTACACTGATCGAAATGCTGCAAATCCTGGATCACGTGGACTTAGGCAGTTTCCCTCACACCAGCGCGGGGCATTTGGATGCGGTCGCCCGTGCTATGGCGGGCGCCCATGTGGATCGCAATGAACATTTGGGTGATCCAGCCTATACGGAAACGCCCACCGACTTATTGATTTCCAAAGACCGCGCAGCAATGTGGGCGGAACGCATTAAGAATGGCGAGATACCCGACATAAACCAGGAAGCGCCTCCTTCCTGCACGACCCATCTCTGCGTGTATGATGAACAAGGCAATGCGGTTTCGGTGACCCATACACTCGGCACCAGTTCAGGCGTCACCACACCGGGTCTTGGCTTTACCTACAACAATTCCATGAAGCTGTTTGACCCCGTTCCAGGCCGCCGCAACTCTATGGAACCGGGCAAGGCACGCACCACAGGTATGGTGCCAAGCATGGTGTTGAAGGACGGCAAACCTATTGTCATCGCCGGCGCGCCGGGCGGCAGCGTCATTATTAGCGCGGTGTTACAGGCTATTTTAAATGTGGTGGATTTTGGCATGTCACCGGTCGAAGCCGTGACCGTGCCGCGCATTCACTGCGAAGGCAAAGGCCTCCATGCGGAAGCGACCGTACCATTAGCTGTCATACGTGACCTGGAATCGATGGGCCACTCGGTCAATCACAAGCATGAGAGTTTCGCTATGGACATGTCCATGGCGCACGTCATTGCCATCGACGAAGACGGCGTCATGCGAGGCGGCGCGGACCCAAGAGCCGGTGGAGGCGTCGCCTATTCGCGCTGAAACAGCTCGTCCATTGATTGTTCGAGTGCGGCCACTGGGTCGCCCCATTGACCTTGATCCGACTGCCGATAGAGGTGGTGGGACTTATATATCCGACCATTCCCTTTAGATGTTGGGCAATGCCACCGCCAGTCGGCGGCCTTGGGCAATAAAAGCGCTGTAGGCACGCCGAGAGCACCTGCTAAATGCGCCGTCGTATTATCTATGGTTATCAACCCATCCAACGCACACAGAACACTGCAGGAATGGTCTATTTGGTTATAGAGATCGACACCGGTAAAGTTTCGGATTGCATGCCCTGTTTCCTGATGAAACGTCTTTAACAAATCGGCCACCTCGCCATATTGGACCGATACGAATTCGTAACCGGGCAAGGAAATTACGGGCAGTAGGTTTTTCAGATCCAAACTTCGCCCATGCCCATGTTCCACATTTTTGCTGAACCAAGCCAGGCCGATCAGCTTTTTGCCTTTAAAGGTTTCTTTGAATTGCTGACCTAACTTCCGGGTCACCTCCTCGTTTGCCACCAGGTAAGGGGCTGCTGTCCCAAAGCCAACACCGCCCAATGCTAACGCGACATCACCCAACGGGACCTGACTATCAAACGCGCTGTCCGGCACCGCGTTTGGTAGCAGGTCGCCGTTTTGTATCGGCTGAACATCAACGTCTGGGAAACTGCGTTTAAGAAGTCCGGTTAGTCTTGGGTCGCCCTCATACAAAACTGACTGCGCTTTCCCGGAAAGACTGCACAGAAATCGTAGAAATTGAATTTCGTCACCGATGCCCTGCTCGCGCCAGACCAACAGTCGATCAACCGCTTCGCCGCTCCAGGCGGGTTTCGCAGTTCTCTTAGGTGGTGAGAAAAACCCTTTAACCTGCCACCGATAGCGATAATCAGCCCATGCCTCCTCATACCGCCCCTCGGCAAACCTGAGCAATGCGCGGACAAAGAGGCTCTCTACATCATCCGCATCGCCCTCCAGATGGAGCTTTAACGTGCGGTCTGCTTGGTCAAACTCACCGAGCTGCGTTTGATAAAACGCCGCCTGCCGACGTATCCAAGGAAGATCTTCACGTGCCAATGCAACGGCAAATGCATCCGGCGCTAGATCCGCTCTGCCGGACCGCGCAAACATGATCGCGAGTTGCGCCGGCAAGTTGGCGTCCTGGAGACAATTGTCGACACCATTGCGAAGAACTTGCGCGGCGTTGTCCACATTGCCCGCAGCAGCCTCCAGCGCTGAAAGGTCTAGATAGTGCTTGGCCTTTCCGGGTTCTTTAACCAACATCGCCCGTGTGGCCGCGAGGGATTGGTCCGACGGTACCGCCGGAGCCTCTATCTTTTTGCGGCTCTTATCCTGCGTAAGGAGTTTGGGTTTACGACGTTTGTTTTTCTTGGATTTTGGCATTGAACCCAGTCAGTTCTGCGAGCGCTCTATTCGTCAAAGTGCGGATGACACCGCCATCGTCGCTATTGCGCTACCGCAAGATTTCGCTCCGCACCATCGAGCAACCGGTACGGAATTCCGGTTCGATCCAAAATATTGGGCGTGATCTCTTTGAAGACTTCAATGAACCGTCTCGTCGCAGGCGATGGGGGACGCGACAGGTGATAGAAAAATCCAAACGAAATTTCGTATGCGGGCGACAGCTCGACCATGGCCATATTCTTACCGCCAACCCAGCGCGCGGTAAAAGGATCAATTAAATTGAGCCCAAATCCATGCGTTGCTAAACGGGCGGCAAAAATCGACGAACTCGATTCCATGCGAATATTCGGTTTGCATCCGATTTGCATAAACACCCTGTCCAGATGCTCCCGCATAATCAAACCTTCCGCCGGGGCCACAAACGGTTCCTCTAGCAACTCTCGCGCTTCAATCGTTTTGCGCGTTGAAAATGGGTGGTCACGCGACATGGCGATTACGGCACGCACCGCGAACATGGGCAAACATTGAATCGTCGGATGCTGAATGGGAAGCGCCACCAGCCCGAGATCGAACTGTTGCGTATGCGACCATTGCTCCAAATCTTGCCGAGACAGCACATCCACGCTCAATTGCGAATCCGGATATCGTTCGGAATAAGCCTGCAACACGTCCGGCAAGATGCCTGTCGCCAAACGCGGTATTGAGACAATCCGCAGCCGGCTGCCATGCTGCGCTTTAATATCTTCCGCAAGTTGAGGAATTTGTTCCCAAGCCGAAAGTACCCGAACCGCTTCACGGTAAAATGCTTCGGCCTCGGGCGTGGGCACCAAGCGTTGTCGCTGGCGTTTAAAAAGATTTAAACCGGTTTCTTCTTCAAGATTCGCGATAAGCCGGCTAACGGCCGGCTGCGTAACTTCGAGCCGCTTGGCTGCATCCGTAAGAGATCCAGATTCCATAACCGCCCGAAATGCATTTAAACCTTTAGTATTTGACAACATCTGATCATGCCAAAATTTTATGACTACTTAGGACATATGATGCATGGAAAAAAAGCGGTTGCAAACATCTTTTTAGGCAAAGCCTTGTAAATAGAGAAAAATTTCATGCTATTGCACGTTGAACGGAAAGTTTCTTCCGTTCGAAATCGCAAAAGTTCATTACAGAAACGTATAATAGTACTTGTTCTGCAGCGACCAAGTCGCTCAGAGTGCCTAAACAATAACCGCACAAAACGCCTGAGATACGTTATGTCCTTCGTACAGAGTCCGCTTACTAAACTGGACGATCACCCGCGATTTTAAGACGCATCAAAAACCTAGTTTCGTCTGTCGGCGCATCGCCCGCGCCGCGATGCATTAGACATCGTTGATCCCACACCACCACATCACCGACCGTCCAATGATGGTAATAAAAGAACCGTGCTTCATCCTCCACGTGATCCAATAATTCGTTCAACAAGGCCGCATCGTCATCCAGGCCTTCTATTCCAAAAGTATGGGCCGGGTTAACGTAAAGCGCCTTACGCCCTGTGACAGGGTGCGTTCGCACAATCGGATGGCGCACTGTTGGCCATATCCCATGCTTGCCTTCATCCAAAGGGGGGCCGGTTTCGCCCCGCCGCCCCACATTGTACCCATGCAATCCGATCATCTGGTCGAGACGTTCCCGCAACGCCAGGTCCAGAGCCCTATAAGCTGCATACATATTGCAAAACAGCGTACCGCCGCCGCGAGACGGCATTTTCAACGCATGCAATATGCCGCCCGATACCGGCTCTTCCAGATAGGACTGATCCGAATGCCATGCGGTCGCCCGCATGTTCCCAAACGGATAAGGTGAACCGTCTTTATTGATATTACCCACATAGGAAACCGCGTCGGCACCTTCTTCAAGGTAGGTTTGGTTCATGGGCGGTTCCGGCTGCGGTTCGCCAAACACGGAACCAAACGAAAGCATACTGTCGGGCTCTAGCGCTTGATCGGGGAAAATAAGAACAGGCGCTCGCGCCCAAGCTACGCGCACCGCGGCGGCGTCATTGTTCTCCACCGTCTTCGATAAATCGAGACCCGATACTTCCCCAACAAATCCTTCGATACGCTCTGTGACTTCCATTTGGGCCGGTTTCGTGAGATTTTTTACACCTGCGCTTTGCGCGCCAATAAAAATAATAACACGGGAAGACAGCAGCCGTAACAGAACGGAACCTAAAACAGTGGGAGACAATCATGGCCGACAAGAAGCTTTATGACGAAACCGAAAAGTTCTTACTGGGACAGAAAACCAGGCGCGAAGTGGTCGGCGATGAATGGGTCGATGAGACAATTGCGCGCGACGGCGAGGATGAGTTCTCGGCCCGGCTCAACCAGTATCTGGTCGAGAATATCTGGGGCGGAATTTGGCCGCGTCCGGGTCTCACACGCAAAGAACGCAGCATGATCAATTTAGCGCTCCTCGCCGCAAACGGCTTTTACCCGGACCTCTACAACCATATGGGCGGCGCCGTCCGCAATGGCATGACCAAGGACGAGATTGGCGAGGTCTTGCTTCAAGTAACCGCTTATGCCGGTGCGCCGTGCGGCGTCAACGCGTTCAAAGTCGCGCGGCGATTTTTCCGCGACAACGATATGCTCGATGAAGACGGCCCCGACGAACAAAAAGACGGCGGAGAACTCTAATGCTACTGCAAACATCCCAACTATTCGAGAGCACGGATTTCGCACTCGAAAAAGGCGGCGCCCTACCTCATTTGGCAGTCGCTTATGAGACCTATGGCACCCTTAATGAGGCCGGCAATAATGCCGTTCTCGTCTGCCATGGCTATACTAATAACCAGCACGCAGCTGGAGACGGCGGATGGTTCGCAGGCTTAATCGGCCCGGGCAAAGCGGTCGACACGGATCGGTACTTTGTGGTGGCCGCCAATATGTTGGGTTCAGCCTATGGCAGCAGCGGGCCCGCCAGCATTAATCCCGATACCGGTAAGCCTTATGGGCTCGATTTTCCGGACATCACGGTGGGCGATATGGTGAATAGCCAGCGCCGCCTACTGGATCACCTCGGCGTTAAACAACTGGCCGCGCTCATCGGCAATTCCTTCGGTGGGCACCACGCCTTCCATTGGGCGACCATGCATCCGGAGAAAATGCGCGCGGTCGTCGTCGTCGTCAGCGCCATTGTCGGGCGCGGCGATCAAGCAACAGTAGATAAGCTGGCAAGCCGATTCTCCACATGCCCCGGTTGGAATGGCGGGCAATATTACGGCCAAGAAAAGGAATCTGGCATCTATAACGAGATGCTGAAAATTCGTATCGAAACGCTCAAACAATATGGCTACGACAACAAAATTCGCCAAGAGATGGGCGACGATCCGGATGTGATCGAGCGGGAATTGATCAAACTCGCAGAGCCTTGGGCAAACGATTTTGATGCCAATTCCCTGATCGTGCTCCGCAAGGCAGCGATCCAATTCGACGCACGCCCGAATATAGCCAAGGCAAAAGCGCCACTGCTCTATGTCCTGTCGCGGTCGGACAATCTATTTCCACCGTCTATTGCACCGGGCACGATCAAGATGCTGCAAGATGTGGGCGTAGACGCCAAGTTCTTCGAACTCGACAGCGACAACGGCCACCGAGCGCCATCGGTCGATTGGCAGGGCTGGACGGATGAATTGGAGGCGTTTTTAAAGAAGAACGCGCCCTAACCCTTCAACGTCTTAAACGTCTCCGGATCAAAGGAGTCCACCTGAATAAGGTCGTAGCGTGCTGCTGCCGCCTCTTTCAGTGTTGCGTGTTCGGTCTTGGTGATGATTTCAAGATCAAGCCCTGCATCGGCGAGCGCATCGTCTTCCACTTTATCCAGCGCGCCAGATTTGATCGCGTCTTTGAGTTTCTTTTCGACAGGAATGCTTTCCACTACTTTGACCAACGTTGCCTCTAAGCGGCCGAGCGCATCTTCGGGATTGTCGGGCACAAAAATGTCCTGACTCAAATGCTCGCGGACCGCATTACCGTCGAGCAAAAGTTTGGCCACATTGGCGCCAAGCGCGTCGTTGGGCGGGCGGTACCGTGCTCCCAACGGGAAGATCAACCAGCGTAGTTTCCATGCTACCAGCCTATTCGGCAGATTATCCAGCACGCCTTTCAGCGCTTCCTGCACGTTATAGAGTGCCATTTGGCAGCCCCAATCGAGCAAAGGACGGTCAGTGTCGCCGCGGTCTTCATCGTGGAAGCGTTTCAGCGTCACACTGCCCAGATAGAGCCATGCCAGTGCATCGGCAAAACGACCGCTGATTTTTTCGCGGCGTTTTAAGGAACCACCCATGGTTGCCATGGCCGCGTCGGACATAAGCGAAAAAGCCGCGCTGAACCGATTGAAGGCGCGATAATAGGGCGCGGCGGGTCCGGAGACCGGCGAGCGCGTAAAGCGGCTTCCGGTTAGCCCTAAAACCCAAGCCCGGATCGCATTCGAATAGACGAGATTGATATGCCCGAACAAAGCCTTGTCGAAACGTGGAATATCGCCCGCGTTCGCGGCTTCCATTTCATCATGTACGAACGGATGCGCACGGATGGCCCCTTGGCCGTAGATGATCATGGAACGGGTCAGGATATTGGCCCCTTCGACCGTGATACCGATGGGCACAGCAGCGAAGCTGCGCCCCAATATATTACGCGGCCCCCGGCAAATGCCCGCGCCGGCTTGAATATCCATTCCATCATTGACCACATGACGCATGGCGTCGGTGCAGTAAGCCTTGATGATAGCCGACAGCACGGCAGGTTTCTCGCCCGCATCCACCGCGCCGCACGTGATCTTGCGGGCCGCATCCATGAGATAGGTATAACCACCAATGCGCGCCAATGGCTCTTCAATGCCTTCGAAGCGACCAATGGGAAGGCCGAACTGTTCTCGTACAGTCGCATAGGCACCTGCCGTCCTTGCGGCCATCTCTGCTGCCGCGACCGAAAGTGAGGGCAGCGAAATCGAACGACCCGCCGCCAAACAATCCATCAACATGCGCCAACCCTGGCCCGCGCCGTCTTGGCCGCCGATGATAAAGTCCAGCGGCACGAACACGTCCGTGCCGACAATGGGACCGTTCTGAAACGGCACGCCCATAGGGTCATGCCGGTCGCCAATTTCGACACCTTCGATATCTCGTGGAATGAGCGCACAGGTGATGCCGATATCTTCCTCGTCGCCTAGCAAACCATCGGGATCAAACAGGCGGAAGGCAAGCCCAATGACCGTCGCAATCGGCGCCAAAGTGATATAACGCTTCCGCCAATTCAGCCGCATGCCGAGGACTTCTTTACCGTCGAATGTGCCTTTGCAAACGATACCGTTGCTCCGTGGCGAGGCGGCATCGCTTCCCGCTTCCGGTTCAGTCAGCGCAAAACAAGGAATGTCTTCGCCCGTGGCAAGACGAGGCAGGTAATGGTCCTTTTGCTCTTCGGTGCCGTAATGCAGCAGCAACTCTGCGGGGCCGAGCGAATTTGGCACCATGATCGTTGTGCCAAGCGGCACGCTTCGGCTCGATAGTTTAGTTATGACGGCGGAATGGCCGATGGCCGAAAAGCCGAGGCCACCATATTGCTCCGGTACGATCATGCCGAAGAATTTGTTCTTTTTGATAAAGGCCCACAACTCGGGACTGAGATCACGGTCCTGATAAATTTGGTAATCGTCCGCCATGCGGCAAAGCTCTTCGGTCGGTCCATCGACAAAGGCCTGCTCCGCATCCGTCAGCGGCATTGGTTTAAACGCCAGAAATTTTTTCCAATCGGGCTTGCCGGAAAACAAATCTTTGTCCCACCAGACCGTACCGGCTTCTAACGCGACCCGTTCTGTCTCACCCATTTGCGGCAAAATGCGCTTTATGATGCCGATTAGATTGCGAGAGATGAGCGACCGACGCAGCGTCGGAATTCCGAAGATCAAAGCCAAAGCACTAAGAACAGCAACAATTGCCCAGAAAAGGTCCGGCATGCTGATGCCCGCCATGGCTCGCGATGCGATGAAACAAACCGCTGCAACAACCCAAGCCCAGTAGCCTCTGCCCCAATAAAGCAACGCGAAAAACGACACGAAACCGGCGATCAGCAGTAACAATGGTGTTCCACTTAGCATGGCTCATCGCCTCCTTCGGCGGTTTCGGGCTCATCCTCATACCAAGCGAGGTCCCTATGATTAAAATTGGTCTCCAAGCTTGGTTTTACAATGCGAAAGTAGGGCGAAAGATCGAAATCCCGTGGCGCATAGAGACTGTGATGGCGAATATGAAAATACTCTCGCGCCACGATCTGCCCCTGCTTCGTATCATGCTCCGATTGCTCCCGGATATTCGGCAAAATTGGATACTTAATGCTTTGAAAAGCTTGGGCGATTAGAGACGAACAAATCGTGCGCGTAGGATCGCCGCTGCCGAGTGCCAACATTCGACGGCGAAACCGCTTCGGCACCGGTGGTTTGGGCAAAAGATATCGCAACAAATCGAAAATATTTTTTAGATCGTACTGCATGCCACGGCGCTGCGCGCTGATCATAAAATCAACCACCGCCTTGCGGTCCTCATCGCTCAACCCAACAGGACGGCAAATACGGGTGTTGAAATGCCTATATTTGGACAGCGGCACGGCAACCACCCCTAGCGATATTTCTGCCTCAATCAACGCATTGGGTTCAGCACCGCTTTCGGCCAAATCATGGCTTTCACCGATGTAAAAGGCCGCATGAGACCAGGAAGACTGGGTAAGATATTTAATGGCGACCGATACGCGCTGGTTGCCTTCAACCAAAAGAATGTCGCCCGGCTGCAGTGTCTGCCGTAAAAACCGGACCGGCGTCACCGACACCGTCGCATAGCTGCCGGATTCTTTATCCAAATACCAAGCTAAGGCTTGGCCTATTTTATTGGCTATCCAATCGAACATAAGATTAGTTTCTAAGCGGCTTTCCGGTTTTCAACATATGGCCGATGCGGGCTTTGGTGCCCTTCTGTTTCACGAGCGATAAGAATGCGCTTCGTTCTAAATCCAACAAACTTTGCTCGGAGACCGTTTCGGTAATATCCGTACCGCCGCCGGTCAAGACTTTTACCAACGCTTTACTGACAATCACATCATGCGGTGTTGCCTTGCCGCTAGCCCGAAATCCGTCGATTGCCATATTCAGCGCCACCTGCCCCGTCGGCCCCGGCAACACGGCCTCGCCGGGCTCTGGCGGCGTATAACCATCCGCCAATAGTAGCGCTCGCGCCTTGGCATCGGCGAGCAAGCGGTCCTTGTTCATGGAAATACCGTCACCGTCGCGCAACACCTGCATATCGCGCGCTTCATCCGCAGACTTCGCCACCGCCGCCAGGCCGATTAGTTCGAACACTTTGGTCACCGGCGGCATAGGACCGAGCCCCCCTTTGGGATTTCCGGTCCATCGCAACATCATTTCCTTACAACCGCCCCAGCCGGGGATCAACCCAACGCCAACCTCAACCAAACCGGTATAGGTTTCCGCATGCGCCTGTATGGCATCCGAATGCAGCAAAACTTCGCATCCGCCACCCAACGCCATGCCGGAAGGTGCGGAGACCACGGGGAATGGGGCGTATTTCATCGCTTTGAAGGTGTTCTGGCCTTTCTTTATCGCCCAGCCGATCAAGAAATAGAGGAACAATTTAGCGGCAATCATCACGATGCCGATATTGGCACCAACGGAAAAGTTGCGCGCCTCATTATGGATAACCAAAGCCTTATAGCGGCCCGGGATTGTTTTGATTGCCTTATCAATCATAAACAGCGAGAACGGATCGAGAGAATTCATCGTGCTGTGAAATTCAAGACACAGCACACCGTCGCCAATATCCCAGAGACTGGCGGATATGTTTTTTGCTATTGGCTTAGACCGCCGTTTAATGTCCGATAGCAGCATCACGCCCGGCGCACGCGGTACCTCCGTAAAAGCGCCCTCCACGGCCAGAAATTGTAGCGTCCCTTTTTCGGTTCGGTAGAAAGACTTGCCCGAAGCTTTGTTTAACAGTTCAGGCACCTCTATGCCGTCCTCTACCAATTTCGCCGCAAACCAATCGACACCGAGCTGATCGATCAACTCGAAGGGGCCAAACTTCCAATTATAGCCAAGCCGCATTGCCTCATCGACCGCAGCCACATCATCGGCAATTTCTGGCACCAGGCTTGCCGCATAGCTAAGCGTTTTCGACCAGACAGCCCATCCATATTGGCCGCCTCGGTCCTGGTGGTCGAGCAAAGCACGCAAGCCGCCCTTCTTTGCAGCGTCCACACTGTCGAGTTTGGGTTTCGTCGCTTTGGTATAGTCGCCGGTAGCCAAGTTAATGGCCTCTTTGACCCGCTCCCCGCCCTCTTTGTTAAGCCGATAAAACCCACCTTTGCCTTTTCGGCCCGTATAGCCGTCAGCCACCATCTTCTCGATCATTTCCGGCGGACGATAGACGCTATGAAAAGGATCATCTTCGGGCAAGCTCTCGGACATGCTGGAAAGCACTTTGGGCATTAGGTCCAGACCGACCATATCCAACAACCCGAACACGCCGGTGCGCGGAATACCGGCAGGCCGACCAATCACCGCATCCGCTTCTTCAATGGACAACCCCCGGTCCATGGCCTCAACCACCGCGCATTGCAGCCAAAAAATACCAATCCGGTTGGCAATAAAGCCTGGCGTATCATTACAATGCACCACACTCTTTCCAAGAGTTTGGTCAGCGAAGGCACGGATAGTGTCCAGCGCATCGGACCGCGTATCGGCGCCCGCCACCAACTCCAGCAAACGCATATAGCGGGGCGGGTTAAAGAAATGAGTGATTAAGAAATCTTTTGCCAAGCCCTCCGACATCCCATCGGTAAGCTGACTCAAAGGAATCGTCGACGTATTCGAAGATATGATCGACCCCGACTTCCGGACCGTATCAACCTTCTCGTAGAGCGACCGCTTAATATCAATATTCTCGATGACCGCCTCGACGATCCAATCGCATTCACCAAGCTGATCCAAATCATCATCGATATTGCCCGGTGTAATGAAACGAGCATTTCTTTTATGCATCAACGGGGCCGGATCAGTCTTTAGCAGGCGCTGGATAGCATCTTTTGCAATAGCGCTACGATCTTCGCCTTCTTTCGGGACGATATCCAACAAAAGGACCGGCACCCCACCATTGGCGATCTGGGCCGCGATGCCCGCACCCATGACGCCGGCACCAATCACAGCGGCTTTTTTGATGTCGGCCACTTAAAGCGCCTCCATGATGGTAGCGATCCCCTGACCGCCGCCGATACATTGGGTGGAAAGCGCATACTTTCCGCCTTCGCGTTTCAATATCTGAGCCGCCTTACCGGTAATCCGCGCGCCGGTCGCGCCTAAAGGATGACCGAGAGCGATAGCGCCCCCATCCAGATTGACCTTGGCCACGTCCAAATTGAGGTCCCGCAAACAGGCGATCGACTGGGATGCAAACGCTTCATTGAGTTCCGCCACATCAATATCGTCTATGCCGAGACCGGCGCGTTCCAACGCCTTCTTGGTGGCGGCGACGGGCCCGATTCCCATAATTTCCGGTGCACAGCCCGCAACGGCAACCGACTTGATGCGTGCCAGCGGGGTGAGGTTATTCTTCGCCGCGAATTCCTCTGTGCAGACCAGCGTGGTAGCAGCGCCATCAGTCAATGGCGAAGACGTGGCGGCCGTTACCGTGCCGGCTTCATCGAAGGCTGGCCGCAAACCCGCCAAATCTTCCAGTGTGGTGCCTGGGCGAATGCAGCCATCTTCCATCACCGCGCCACTACCATCATCGATTGGCACGATTTCGTCTTTCAAGCGCCCTTCACTTCTGGCAGCAGTTGCCTTTTCTTGGCTCGAAACCGCGAACACCTCCTGCTCCTCGCGTGTCAGCTGATATTTCCGCGCCACATTTTCCGCCGTATCGCCCATGGATATATAGGCGTCGGGCATAATCTCATTTAGAGAGGGACTTGGCATCGGGTTATAGCCACCAATTGGCACGCGGGACATGGATTCCACGCCACCGCAGATGAAAGCCTCGCCTGCATTGAGCTGGATGGCACCAGCCGCCATATGAATGGCGTACATGGACGAGCCGCAAAACCGATTGATAGTGGCACCCGCCACCGAAACCGGAAGCCCTGCCTCCAACACGACCAATCGAGCCATGTTCATACCTTGCTCTGCCTCAGGGAAAGCACAGCCCAAAATAAGATCTTCGATCTCAGCGGGATCAACACCGGTTTTCTCAACCAACGCCTTCACCACTTGAGCGGCCATAAAATCAGGGCGAACCTTGGCCATACCGCCTTTCGACGCGAAGGTGAATGGCGAACGCAAATATTCGGCTATCACGACAGGCTTCATGGTTTAGTCTCCTTTGTTTTCTGGAGGACCAGCGATGGGCTTCCTAGCCTCCCGCTTAGCGGCCTCTTCGGCGACCAGTTCTTTTTTGGATAACTTGCCGACCATCGTCTTGGGCAATTCTTCCCGGAATTCGACAAAGTCCGGCATCTCTATCGGAGATAATCTGTCTTTTAGAAATTCAAGCAGCTGCTTGTCCGTTAGTACTGCGCCCGGCTTTAATTTCACAAATGCTTTCGGCGCTTCGCCTCTGTAATTGTCGGGCACCCCAATGACACTTACCTCTTCAACAGCCTCATGGTGTTGTATGGCCTCTTCGATCACCCGCGGATAGACATTATAGCCACCACACAAAATCAAATCCTTAATCCGGTCGACCAGGAAGACGTAACCATCCTCATCAATATAACCCACATCTCCCGTGTGGAAGCGCCCATCCATCATAGCGTCAGCGGTTGCCTCCTCGCGCCCGAGGTAACCGGCCATCACTTGCGGGCCCAGAACGCAGACTTCGCCTTTCTCGCCAATCGGCTGCAGCGCATGTCCTTCATCGGAAGATCTAATTTCAACAATAGTACCGGGGAGCGGTAACCCAATTGAGCCTTGTTTATTCACGGCACCGATAGGATTACAAGTCACGACCGGCGAGCACTCGCTCAGGCCGTACCCTTCCACCAGCGCACAATCAGTTTGCGCTTCGAATTCCTGTTTGACCGCGATTGGCAACGGAGCACCACCGGATATGCAGAATTTCAGGCTTGTGAGATCGTAATTCTGTAAATTTTCGCAGCTATTTATCGCGGTGAAAATCGTCGGCACGCCCATCATCAGCGTCACTTTGTTTTCCGACAATGTTTCGAGCACTTGGTCCAGGTCGAACCGCGGCAGCAGATACATTTGCGATCCGGTCACCAAAGAAAGATTCATCACCGTCGTCATTGCGAATGAATGAAACAGTGGGATTACACCCAGTACACTTTCATCCCCTGCATCGATGCCGGCCATCCAGTGTTTAATCTGTTGGGCGTTGGCCAAAACATTGGCGTGGGTCAGCATGGCGCCCTTCGGAATCCCAGTGGTGCCGCCTGTATATTGCAACACAGCAACATCTTCCGTGGGATCAACCTGCGCCGCAATCGCGATGCCATCATTATCGACCAACTTATCGAAAGATACGTGCTGCAAATCATCCGGAATATCGGCAATTTTGCTGCGTTGAAGGACCGTGAAAAGGACGCTCTTAACAGTTGGTAGAATGCCACTCATGGGACAGATCACGACTGTCCGAAGAGACCTACCATCCAGCAATGCCGCGACTTTCGGATAAAGCTGGCGCAAATCCATGCTCACCATAATCTTTATCTCGGCATCTTCGACGATTTCCTCCAACTCGCGTTCTACATAGAGCGGATTCATATTCACAACGGTTCCACCGGCTTTTAAAACCGCGAAATAGCAAATCACCGAATAGGGCGTATTGGGCAAACAAATACCGACCCGGACACCTTTTCGAACGCCGAGCTGGCGGAACCCTTCGGCAGCCTTGTCCACCAACGCGCCGAGCTCTTCGTAAGAATATTTACGGCCCAGGAAATCGATCGCCGGTTTTCCGCCATGCTGTGCAACCGCATCATCTATCAGTGACCACAACGGCGCCGCTGTAATCGGCGCGCTCCAGCTGACACCCGACGCGTATGATTTTTCCCAAACATGCGGCGCGTAAACATTATCCATATCCACAGGTGCGGGCTGCTCCGATTTTTTCCCCAACAGGGCTTGGCCGATTTTTTTAAGCGTTGATTTCATCTAATTCTAGATCCTGATGCGTCAATCTATTATGGCACGAAGACCCCTCGCAAACCTGCCGCCACACGAAGTTTTGACAGAAGTAAGTTTCCGGCCTTCTACTTTAGCGACCCTCAAAGTGGGCCTCTCGTTTTTCTGCAAAGGCAGCTTCGGCCTCACGATGATCTGCGCTAAACCAAAGTTCGGCAAAAACATCTTCGGATAGCTCCATACTCTTTCCGTCAACTGCTACAGCTACCTTTTTCACCGCCTTTAGCGAAAGCGGCGCAGCCTTGTCAAAACCCGTTGCGATTTCCAAGGCCCGCTCCAATACAGAACATTCTGTAACCACTTCATCGACCAAACCGACTTGTTGCGCTTTGTCTGCATCGATCCGTTCGCCACCCGCTGCCAGCAATACCGCCATACCGCGACCGACCAAACGGACGAGACGCTCAATGCCGTGCCAGCCTGGAATAATACCAAGCCGCACCTGCGGCAATGCGAAGGTAGCCGTTGCCGACGCAATGCGAATATCACCTGCAAGTACCATTTCGAAACCGCCCCCGAGGCAGTACCCATTGACGGCCATAATCACGGGGATGTCCAGCGCCTCCAACCCGGACAAGGCGCGACGGGTACACCCCATCACCGCATCCAGCTGAGTGCGATCGGTAACGGAACGGTACTCCTTGATATCGCCGCCGGTGCAGAAGAATTTTTCGCCACTGCCGGTGACGATGACAGATCGGAGGCTCTCGTCGGCAGCCGCCTGCGCCACCGCTTCCTCCAGCGCTTTCGCGGCCGATCCATTGATCGAATTACCCGCTTCGGGCCGATCTAGGGTGATAACAAGCGACGCGCCTCGACGCTCGATTAGCAACATATCAAGAATCCGTTCACGCAAACTCCTTCAAGGGGCAGGACCATTAAAATATCCTTGTTCCCGGTCGTTTGTTGGTCTTTTTGTGGAACGCTTTATAATATTGATAGAGTGGGAATGCACCTATGCCGGATTCGCACTAATAACAGGGAGAATGAAAATGGGCTTGAAGGAAAACCACGTCACAGTACCGACTAAGCACGGGCTTTGCCCATCATTCGTGGCGTGCCCGGACGAAGGCGGCCCCTTCCCTGCGATTATTTTCTATATGGACGCGCCGGGCTTTCGCGAGGAAGTCTGCAATATGGCCCGCCGCATCGCCAAACGCGGTTACTACTGCATCGCACCGGATATGTATTACCGGCTCGGTACGGTCCGGTTCGACCTGCCACGCCGCGACGACTCCATGAGCACGGTTATCAAAGCTGCGATGAACCATCTAAGCCATGAGGGCGTGAATGAAGACACCGACGGCTGGATCCAGTATCTCGATGCACAGCCGGAAGTGGCGGATGGACCTATGGGATGCGTTGGCCATTGCATGAGTGGGCGCTACATCACAAATGCGGCGACACGACACCCCCATCGCATAAAAGCTGCGGCGGCCTTTTATGGTGTTGGCGTTGTGATCGATGCTGAGGATTCACCCCACCTAATGCTCGACCAAGCGGAAGCTGAATTCTATTACAGCTTCGGCGAAAACGACCCCACGGTGCCGGACGAAGTTATTCCTGTTCTTAAAAAGGCGCTCAAGAAAGCAAAACTAAAACATTTCGTCGAACAACCGAAAGGCGCTCTCCACGGCTATATGTTTGCCGAACGCGCGCCCCATCACCCTCGGCTCGCGGATGCGGGTTGGAAGCGATTGCTGGGTTTGTTTGATCGAAACCTTAAAAGGAGACCAACAAAGAAAAAGTAACCTGCCGCTAGGTCAGTCTTCGTAGAGATCTTCGGCCGCGTCCATCAGTTGATCAAAATTCTCGAAGCCGTTTTGATCGTTGATGGAATCCAAAACGTCAGCAAACCCGTCTTCGTTATCGACAAAAGTTGTCCTGAGCTTGGCAAAAGCGGCACCGACATTGGCTGCCGTGGATTTCAGGATCACACTTTTCTTAAGGCCCGGTTTGTATTTTTCGCCATTTATCGGCGCGACACCGTCGAAACCCGGCACAAGGAAATTTTCGACGAGATAAGCGTTGATCGCCTCGACGTCATGCACGCCCTCCCCAAGGTCGGCTGGTAAATCTTCATCAAGAAAACGCTCAATTACCGCTGCCTCCTTCAAGAAAATCTCCGGCCCCGCGACCAACTGCACCCCCATCCAAAGTGCCCTAACCTTTTGATCGGTAATACTGACGTCATTTTTCAGAGAATCGACCGCATACTGATAATTAGATTTCGTCACATGGGTGAAATAATTCACGAAGGCCTTCCCCATCCTTAATTTTTGGGGCGGTGACAAATTATGGCGATCCGCTTCCGCTCTATAATGTCTATAGGAGACAAAGCGCGGCTCGTCATTTTCGCCGAAACGCAGTCGGCTTTCAAAAAGCTGAGTACCGTTGACCGTAATTTTTCTGTTTGAGATCAACCCGACAGTGCCCAGCACCGTGCGCAACTTTACTTCTGCATCAACTTCATTCAGGTCGTGCGTCTTTGCCACGTAGCCATCATAGGCATCGACGCCAGGCAAGCGCCGCTCATCGTTATTCAGAATGCGGCTATATTTCCCGAGTTCAATTTCGCGGGTGAACCGACCAGCCGTATAGCCGGGACCTGACCACATGCCGTAACGAAGAAGACGTTCCGTTTTTTCCGATACCATAATGTTGCTCCAGAATAGAGTGGGGCCATACCTCCCGTTATTCTAGCAAATTATGGCCAAATTTCATCACAGAGCTATCAGCCACTATTCTGCCATCACTTGTTCAGTGAAGGCCTGAATCTTCCTCAGGTTTTCGATGCATTTCACCGACACTTCCGGCTCCCATGGTGGCAGAACACGCGGGGCCGTCGGATCGCCGCTGATCGCCCGGCAATGAAGATTACGCATGCGTTCTATGTAATTCATATCGTCCATCATCACGCGTACATCCGGTGTAATCTTCGCTTCCGCCTCTTCCGGTAAAGGGGGGCGGAAAGTGTGGTTTTGATCGTATGCCTCTTCTTGGATACCGCGTTTATGGAAAACCGCATTCATCAGGGTGGTTCCCATCATCATGCAGATTTCAATCGCTGCGGTGTGATCCTCCTGCGGGTCAATTTTCGAGAGTGTGACATCCCATTGCTTGGCCAATTTCATATGCGCGTCGATTTTCATTCTAATTCCCCTTATGCAGCGTCTACTCGCTCATGACCTTCTCGACAAAGGCCTGCATCTTCCTGATCGTGGCGATGCACGTCACCGACACTTCTGGGTCCCATTCCGGCAGATCCCGCGCATCACGCAACTTGCCTGTAATCCCCCGACAATGGAGCCCGCGCATTTTCTCCACATAATGCAAATCGTCCATGATGGCGCGAACATCCGGTGTAATCTTGGCTTCCGCCTCAGGAGGGATTGGCGGGCGGTTGGTGTGATTTTGGTCGAACGCTTCCTCGCGAATGCCCCGTTTGTGGAAGATCGCATTCAGCAAAGTCGTGCCCATCATCATACAAATTTCGATGGCCGCCGTATGATCCTCCTGCGGGTCGATCTTCGAGAGCGTAATGTCCCATTGTCGGGCCAGCTCTAAATGTGTCTGCAGATCCATAGTCCCCCCCCCCTTTGTACAAAATACGGCGGCTGATAATCACCGCCACCAACACCGAAATAAAGTTCTAATGTGGTTTATAAACCACCGGATTACGATATAAACCGATAATCCAAAATTCCGCGAAATGCCGTTAAGGGAGAGTACACAATGCCAAAGCTAACCGGCGGACAAGCAGTCGTCCAATCTTTGGAAGCAGAAGGCGCCCAAGTCGCCTATGGCGTGTTGGGCAGCCACTTAATGCCCACCTACGACGCCCTTTACGACAGCCCCATTAAACTCATTACGCCGCGCAATGAAGATTCTGCCGGTCATATGGCCGACGCCTATACCCGTGTCTCCGGCAATCCCGGTGTCGTACTGACCACCGTTGGACCGGGCGCGGCCGGTGTCGCCTGCGCCATGGGGGAGGCTTATAACGAATCTTGGCCAATGCTTCATATCTCGACGCAAATCCTGAGCGAGCATATGGGCAAGGAAAAGGGCTTTTATCATGACGGCCCGGCACAAAGAGAAATGTTCGTGCCCGTCTCCTCCTGGCAACACACGGTGCAAAGTATCGGTGAAATTCCCGAAGCCATTAATGAGGCCTACCGGCGCATGCGTACCGGTCGGCCACGCCCGGTCTTTCTGGAAATTCCAACCGACTTCCTACATAGCGAAGCCGACTTCACGATTTTACCGCCGACCAATGTCACCCCGCCACCGGCGAAACAAAACGAAATCAAGGATGCGATCCAGCTGTTAAAACAGGCGAAACGACCCATTCTTTGGGTCGGGGGCGGCGCGGTCAAAGCCGGTGCCATCGCCGAAGTAAAAGCTATGGCCGAAATGCTACAAGCCCCGGTATTTTGCACCAACGGCTCCAAGGGTGTCCTACCCGACGACCATCCGTTAGCGCTGGGGAATCTGCTGACGGTGAGCGACACATTGCAAAACGAAGTGCTCGCCAAAGGGGATGCTGTGCTCGCCATCGGCACGCGCTTTTCGCAACGCGCGACCAAGCAATGGACGATCCCGATGCCCGAAAATATCATCCATTGCGATATCGATCCGGCAGAGTTTGGTAAAAACTACAAAGCCAAAACCACCGTCGAAGGCGACGCCCGGGTTGTCCTGCAGGCGCTGATGAATGGCTTGGAGAAGGATGGGTATAGGGCCGCGGAAAACCGCTTTGACGAGACCCAAAAACTCAAGGCCGCCGCTGTAGCGGAAATGAAAAAAAAGCAGCCGGAAGTCTTCCAGGCGATGCAAGACATTCGCTCTATTCTGTCGCGTGATGCCATCGTCGCTTCGCAATCCATCATGGGACATTGGACCCGTTTCGGCTTCGAATGCTACCAGCCCGGCCAATTTCTATTCGCCAATACGTTCGGCTCCATGGGCTTTGCCTTCCACGCCGCCGTCGGTGCCAAGGCCGCCTTCCCGGACCGCGAAATTGTTGCTTTCTGTGGCGACGGCGGCTTCATGTTTGGCTGCGGGGAATTGGCGACGTTACAACAATATGATCTCGCCATGCCCATCGTGATCTTTAACAATGGCGGCTACTCGATCATCCGCCAACGCCAAGAATCACGCTATAACCGCCATATCGGCACGGTGTTGACCAATCCGGACTATGTCAAATTGGCTGAAGCCTTCGGCTTTTACGGCAAGCGCGTGCCGGAAATCGAAGGCCTGGCGCCGGCCATTGAGGAAGCGCTGAAAGCAGACAAAACCACCATCATCGAAGTGCCGCTTGAGTTCGAAGGCTATCGAACGACTGCGGAGAACGAAAGGCTGATGACCGGCGGCTCCAACACCGGGGTTTAAGGCACATTAGGTCGAAGGAAATCATATGACGATTCTCATTACCGGCGGCGCAGGCCTAATTGGACTCTACACAGCACGTCGCTTTGCCGACCAAGGCGAGCAAGTCGTTTGCCTCGATCTATTGGAACGCCCCGCCCATGCGGCCTATATCCTGGGCGACACGGCAAATGACATCCCCCATCTGCAAGCGGACGTGCTCGATTTCGACGGCCTCGCCAAGATCGTCAAAACCCACCAAATTGAAGGCATTATTCACGGCGCTGCTGTGGTGAATGAGAATGTCTTCCTCGCCAATCCGCTCATGGGCGTGAAGGTCAACACCATCGGCACTGCCAATATGTTGGAGCTTGCGCGCCAGCATGACCTCCGCCGCGTTGTGTTTTGTTCATCAGGGACAATTTACGGACCCAGTGCCGGCAAGCCGCTCGTGGAAGGCGATGAGGACCCGAAAGGGTTTTACGCGGAAACCAAAAACATTTCTGAACGCCTGATGGGCCAGTACCGGGAGAAATTTTCCACAGACTCTGTCTCCGCTCGTATTTCCAGCGTCTACGGCCCCGGCAAGACATGGAACGTGAACCATTACCCGATGCAGAAGCTCTGCTTCCATGCGCTCAAGGGCGAAAAGTTCGAAATGGCGGAAGGCGGTGATTATGTTCGCGATTTCACGTATGGCCCGGACGCAGCCCTCGGCATCGCGCTTGCCTACGGCAAAGAGAAACTCGCCCACACGGCTTACAACATCGCTGTCGGTAAACTGTTCTCCGTGGCTGAAGTGGGCGACATATTGAACCGCATCGTAACAGGCGCGGACTTAACCGTGGGGTCGGGCAGCTTCGAGGGCAATATGGCGCTTGCCGGCAGCCTCCGCGGCGCGCTCGACATTACGCGTGCACGAGATGATTTGGGCTTTAAGCCGGAGTTTGAGCTGGAGAAGGGGCTGACGGCCTATATCGAGTATTTGCAGGCACATCCCGAAATTATGACCTAATGCGTCAGGATCTGACTTAAGAATAACTGCGTGCGTTCGCTGTCCGGGTTGGTGAAAAACTTACCCGGCTCAGCAGTCTCGACAATCTCGCCCTGATCCATAAACACCATCGTGTCGGCCACCGTTTTGGCGAAGCCCATTTCATGGGTCACCACGATCATGGTCATGCCGTCCTCGGCCAACTCCACCATTACGTCGAGCACTTCCTTGATCATTTCCGGATCAAGGGCGGAGGTGGGCTCATCGAACAGCATTATTTTCGGCTGCATACAGAGCGACCGCGCAATGGCGACGCGCTGTTGTTGGCCGCCGGACAATTGGCCCGGAAACTTATAAGCCTGTTCGGGTATTTGGACCCGTTCGAGATATTGCATGGCAATCTCTTCGGCGTCCTTCTTCGGCATTTTGCGGACCAACATGGGCGCTAATGTTAAATTGTCGACCACCCGCATATGGGGGAACAGATTGAAGGATTGGAACACCATACCGACTTCACTACGGATCGCTTCGATGTTTTTGAGGTTGTCGGTCAATTCGATACCATCAACGATGATCGTGCCGCGCTGATGAACTTCGAGCCGGTTAATACACCGGATCATGGTCGATTTCCCGGAGCCCGAGGGGCCGCAAACCACGACACGTTCGCCCTTTTTCACCGACATATTGATGTCCGCCAAGGCTTGAAATTCGCCATACCATTTGTTGACGTCTTTCAGCTCGATGACAGTATCGTTGGTGGCTGCACTATTAGCTTCAGTCATGAGATTTCCCTAATCATGTCTAGCGCCGACCCTGGTCGAGCCATTGCTCCAAATTTTGGCTGTATTTGGAGAGCGCAAAGCAGAAAACGAAATAGATGAGTGCAACAAATATATAGGCCTCTATCGTGAACAGACGCCAAAGCGGGTCTTGCATGACAGCGGTCGTAGCACTCAGAATATCGAACAGGCCAATAATCAAAACATAAGATGTGTTTTTGAAGGCGGCGATGATGTGATTGACGATGCCGGGCAAGCAAACACGAAGCGCTTGAGGCAGGATGATGCGCACCATCATTTGCCAGTAACCGAGCCCTATGGCTTCAGCTGCTTCATATTGCCCGCGTGGAATTGCCTGCAAGCCGCCGCGGATAACCTCTGCCTGGTAGCACGCGAAGAAGATCGCCATCCCGGCCATAACCCGGACCATGACATCGAACTCAAGCCCTTGCGGCAAGAACAGGGGGAACACATTAACGGCAACAAACAAGATGGTGATCAGCGGCACCCCCCGCATACATTCAATGGCCGTGACACACACTGCTTTGATACCCGGCAAATGCGAACGCCTTCCAAGCGCCAGCAAGACCGCAATGGGCATGCCGAACACGACTGTGCCGGTGAACAACACCATGGTCAGCGGCAGACCACCCCATTGCTGGGTTTCAACAAAAGTGAGCCCGAAAATACCGCCCCACATCAACAGGCAGCAGATGGCAAGATTGGCGATCCAAAGCGGCACGAGAATTTTCACATGCCAAAAGCGCCGCGTGAGCGTAATGCAAATCGCCCCCACATAAACAATAAGGGCGATAATCAACCGCCAATGTTCTTCATAGGGATAAAGCCCGAACAACATAGGCCGGTGCTTTTCCGTGATGACCGCCCAGCAGGCACCTTCTGACGCCCGACAGGCTTCATGGGTTTGCGCACCCCAGACCGCATCAAAAAACGCCCACTCTATGAACGGTGGCAAGAATTTTACGATGAAGACGCCAATGACAACGGTAAGGATCGTGTTGCCGATGGAACTGAAGAAATTCTCCCGCACCCAGCGCAGTACGGCAATTTTTTCTGCCACCGGCGCTGGTGTCTGTTTGCGCCCGCCGTTCTGGGCTCCATTCATCTCTACATCCGCCATCTCTAACGCTCCTTGATGGCGACGAGTTTGTTGTAAAGATTCATGATGCCTGAAATGGTCAGACTAATGGTGAGGTAGACGAGCATCATGATGGCAATGGCCTCCACCGCCTGACCTGTCTGGTTCAGCGACGTGTTGCCTATATTGACCAAATCCGGATAGCCGATCAGCACCCCGAGAGAGCTGTTTTTGGTCAGGCTCAAAAATTGACTCGCCGTCGGCGGCACGATGACCCGCAGCGCTTGAGGAATGGTGATATAGCGCATGACAAAACCACGCCGAAGCCCGAGCGCGTTCGCCGCTTCAATTTGCCCAGCATGAATTGATTCGATACCCGAACGCACGATCTCCGCAATGAAGGCCGCCGTGTAAACCGTAATGCCGATGAGAAGCGCTATATATTCCGGCGAAAGGGAAATCCCGCCTTGATAGTTGAAGCCACGCAACGCCGGAAAATCCCACGTAAGCGGTGCTCCGCCAATCAGCCAAACCACCAACGGCACCCCAAGGGCAATACCGATGCTGGGCCAAAAGGTCGCTATATATTTACCGGTTTGTTCGCGCGTGATCCGCGCCCAGCGGGTGAAATAAACCGCGCCAGCTATGCCCACGATCAACGCCAGCCCAAGCCACGGATATAGTGAATGATCGAAAGGGAATGGCAGCATTAAGCCACGGTTTGAAATAAAAGCGCCGTCGAACGGTTCGATGGCTTGGCGGGGATGCGGTAAAAGCCGGATGATCGACGACCAGAAGATCACATGGAGGACAACCGGCACGTTGCGGCAAATTTCCACATATGTGGAGGCCAACTTTGCAACCAGCCAATTACGTGAGACCCGCGCGATACCCATGGTGACGCCGAGTATTGTCGCCAAGATAATACCGAAGAAAGCCACATGTAGCGTATTCAGCACACCGGCGAGGAAAATCCGCGCAAACGTTTGACTGGAATCGAAAGCAATAATCGACTCACTAATACCGAAACCAGCCGGCTCCTCTAAAAAGTCCCAGCCTGTCGCAATGTTCTGCCGATCCAAATTCTCATTTACATTGGTGTAGAGATACCAGCCCAGTAGCGCGATAGCTGCGCCGAGCAACACCTGATAGGCAATACCGCGAAATGCGATACTGTTCAGGATGGAGTTATCGCTTTTGGGCGTCTGCGGCTGGTCGGCCATAGCCTAATAGGCTTTCATGAAGTGGCGTCGATTAGAAGTAGAAAGGAAATGCCGCCCGACCCTTTGGGCCGGACGGCATTTCTAAACAGCAATCCTTATTTCATCGGGAAACCGTACATCAGGCCACCCTTGGTCCACAAATTATTGATGCCGCGCGCGAGATTAAGCGGCGGGCCCCAATTGCGGTCGTAGATTTCGCCGTAGTTACCGACGGATTTAATGGCGTCATAGGCCCAACTTTTACCAAGACCGATTTTCTTACCCAAATTACCGCTAGCACCCAGAAGACGCTTCACGTTCGGGTCTTTAGACTCTTTCATTTTGTCGACGTTCTTTTGCGAAATGCCCCACTCTTCGGCATTGAAAAGCGCGTGAACGACCCATTTGGTGATGTCGAACCATTGATCATCATCAGCGCGGACGCCAACACCAAGCGGCTCTTTGGAATACACACCGTCCAGGATAACGTGATCGGCCGGGACTTTCGCATCAAACTGTTGATGACCCGGCAGACCTGCCTGATCCATGGCGAGCACATCGCAACGGCCGGACATATAGGCACTGACGAGTTCCTTGGAGTTCTCAATAACCACCGGGGTCATTTTCATGCCCTTGGATTTGAACAACGCAGCGATGTTCTTTTCCGTTGTACTACCCGGGAACACGCAAATCGCAGCACCACCCAATTGATCGACCTTGGTGATGTTCAGTTTTTTACGAACCATAAAGCCCGTGCCCGTATAGAAAGTCGGCGGTCCGAAATTCAGGCCCAGCGCAGAATCGCGGGTCAAGGTGATGGTTGTCGTACGCGACAACATATCGACTTGGCCGGATTGAAGAGCAGGGAAGCGTTGTACGCTGCCTAACGGAATGTACTTTACCTTGTTTCCGTCGCCGAGCACCGCAGCGGCGACCGCTTTACAAACATCAACATCAAGACCTTTCCATTTGCCTTTCTTATCGGCAATGGCAAATCCATATCGCCCTTGATGGACGCCGCAAATCAGCTCACCACGTTTTTTGACCGCAGTAAGCGTCGGCCCGTCCGCGGCAATTGCCGGTGCGACAGCGCCGCTGACCATACCACTGATGGCGAAAGCCGCAATGGCGGTTAAAGAGGCTAATTGCTTCATGTTTTTAACTCCCTGGTTTTAAACCATTAGAATAATTCTCAGAGGCACCGATCACTTTAATACCGGCTTCTGGCACGAGTATGTCACAGAATCCCGCGCCCCTAAAAGGCTAGTTTGCGGTCTATGGAAACGGAATGACATGCTCGACGAATGCCGGACGCCCTTTTAGGCGCTCGTACCAACCGTCCATATTCTTCAATGCGGGCTTGTCTTCGACCAACGTGTAATACCGGTGCACATGCATGCCGAGAGCGCAATCGACCATGGTGAGCTTATCGCCCATGACATAGTCTTTACCGTCGAGCTGTTTTTCGAGCATTTGATAAGATTTGGTAAGTTCTTCGCCTGCCGCTTTCATCGCCGCATGGTCGCGCTGATCTTCCGGTGTATGGACGATGCCACGGAAAATCGGACCGGTTTTCGGCGTCGCGACGGACAAATGCCAATCCATCCACATTTCGGCCTGCGCACGCTTCCCAGGGTCTGTCGGGCACATGTCGCCGGCACTATGCTTGCTACACAAATAACGAATGATCGTGTTTGATTCCCAAAGGATATTCCCATCATCTTCGACGGTCGGAACGAGCCCATTCGGGTTCATATCGAGATACCATTGCTCGTCATTTTTACCGAAATCACCGCCCACATCTTCGCGATCAAACTCTAACCCCAGCTCCGCGGCACACCACAAAACTTTACGGACATTACTGGAGGTCTTGCGTCCCCATACTTTCAACATTTTTCGCTCCCTATTTTGTTTTCAAACGCCTGGTTCGACGCGTTCCGAAGGCCCGACCACACCAAGGCCATTTCGCAAACCTTCCAGCACCATCACCATATCTGACGGTACATTCGCAATATTAGCGTCCGGACCGAAAGTAGATACGAGAAACTTCATCATCTCGAAAACGTCGTTCTTGGTCGTGCCTTTGATCCAAAAGCCGGTCAACTCTACAAGTAGGTGCTCTGGGTCGATTCCGCCACGCACCGCTTGCACTAAATCTGCTTGCACTTCACCGTCGATCACCAACTCGGCTGCTTCGACCAAAACGATCTCACAGCCGGCATCAATGCAGATATTGGCTTGGTTAATCAGCTCCGAAACCGCCTGCTTCGCATCCTTCGAACCGACTTCGCCATGCACCTCAATCCCTGAATCGGCAACCATCTTTATCAGGCGCGCTCGTTCATTGTCCGAAAGCGGCACACAATTATCCGAGACTTCAATAGCACTGATACCGAGCCGTTTAGCCTCGGCAAGGAAAGGGGTTACGCCCTGCCAGCCCTGTGTCGCAAAAACATACTCCAAGAATTGGCCACCAATGAAACTGCGCGCCCGATGCTTGTCCAACAGGTCGAGCTTCCGCAAAAAGTAATCCTCCGGATACAGCCTCGACGATCCGACGGCAATTTTCCAAAGATCGATATAAGGGCCCGCAAGGCCTAGCAAAGCGCCGACCTGTTCCACCGGTTCACCAAAATCAACCACCATTGTGAGGCCGGTCTTGCGCGGCTTTTCGGTGCTGCGGCCCTCCGCCAGTGGCACCATATCAAAGGGCTGCTTGATCATCGGTAGATATATATCGGGCTGGTCCAGGCGAGCGTGCCGTCTTCTTGGGTTAGCCGGATATAGATGCCGTTGTCACCTTGGTCTTTAAGGTCGAGTGTGCGCTTAAAACTAAACGCCCGATGCGTGTTCTCCGCCGGAAGCCGAAAGATTTTCAGATAGCGGGGCAGCACACCACTGTTATCAAACACCTCATCCTCATAACCGATATCTTCCAATGGCACACCGCACTTCACCAGCGGCGTCTCCAGCTTTAACGTGCCCCCATAAGGATCTTCTACCCACATATCGAAACCACCGATGTTACCGGTCGTTAAAGCGCGCCATGCAAGACCGCTGTCTCCAACGCGATCTAGCGTCTTATCCCGATTGAAGAAGTTGATCGGCGAAGCGTCGACCACTTTGTTATCGGAAAGCTGCGCCGAACCATCCCAAATTACCTGACGGAACCGGCCCCGATATTCCGCGCCTTCCCAAACCACACGAATGCGATTGCCAAGCTCGTCTTTTGTGTAAGGCCGTATGGTCTCTACGTGGTCGAGCCCGTTGAAAATGTCGACCCTTTCGATAGGCGCTGCACCAACGATATCCACCGACAATTCCGCGCCCCCTTCCGGGAGATGGACAATATCGCCCATGATCGCGGATTGGCTCGCCGTGCCTTCCGCCGGACCGAGATTGGGGTCGTCGTGGTAAAGAGTTCCTTCTTTGTCGAAACCGACTTGCACATCGATGATCATGCGCCCGCCGTGCCCGCCGGTCGTGCCGTAGTGGCGGCGCTTGCGGATACAATCAAGCATCGCCTTGCGAGAAAGCTCAGGCATCAGAAAGCACGTGAGCCCGCCAACGGCGCCAAACAAAGAAGCGCCAGGATAGCTCGCACCAGGGCGGCCCTTGTGCCCATCCGAATTAGAAACAATGCCGCAGCGATACCCCATCTCGAAAGCGTCCTGCACCAGCCATTCGAAAGTCCCCCAGGAAGAATGTATTTCCATGGATTTCTCAAAATGGCCGTCATGGGCCAATTTCACATCCGCATAACGCCCGCCGCAATGAGCATAACTGACCACATCGAATTCTTTGTGGTCGGTCAACGCTTCAAATAATTCGGCAGCACTGTTGCAGTCGGTATCAATGTCGCTTTGGTCTTCAACCAGCGCATGGGATGAACGGCGGATTTGGCGGCCTTCTTCGGAAAAATACACATTCCGATCTCCACCCAAGCCCGTATTACCGGACCATTCATAGCCAGGTAGCACGACGAAGCTGCCATCCTCGTTAAACTCCGCCGATAGGCGGTCGAGTTCGTCCCAAAATTCGTTGGTAATTTGGAAATCATTGCCTTGATGGCCCGTCGCATCGACAAAAGCTTTATCGCGTGCGAATTCGAAATACTGCTGGGCGCTATTGTTGCCGATCGTTTCTTCCGACTGACCGTGCATATCACCCCAAAAATGCAACAGGTCGGCTTCTTGAACGATGCGAAGCGGATTGCTCTGAGCGGCAATATTGCCATCTGTATCCACCAGATCGATGGTTATCTCACCTGTTTCGCTGACCGAGAGCCCGCCGACTTCGACCGTAACCTCTCCTGGCTTAATCGTAATTGTCTCTGGCAAGCCGCTTACCGGTGCGCTCGCTCTCAACGTGAAAGTCACATCACACTGGTCCGACGGATTGCCCCATTTATCTTCGCCCTTCATTTTGAGTCCAAAGGTTTCCCCAACGCGGCGCAGCGTCGGCAGGACAGCAATCCAATCTTCCGGCGGCCCGGCGACAATGTTGATAACCGGCTGCTCCGGCATCGGCTGATAATTGAAGGTAGCAATGGGATCGACCAACGTGTGAAATTCGAACGTATCTTCGAGGAACGTCTGCAACCGCATACCGGGCGAGCCCTGGCTTGTATCGCCGAATGTAACGGTAATGGTGTCGCCTTCGCGCAAAAAGCCTTTCACGACTTTTATATAGAGGCAGCGGTCCCACGGACGTACATTGCCCTTCGGATCATAGCGATATTCGAGCACCGCATTATTACTGGCTTCGACGGTGGTGTAGTTGGCCCATTTCGGGTCATCGAATTGCGGACGGGTTTGATCTGATGCAAAGCGAAAACAGACGCGCATAGAGCCACTATCGTCGATACCAAATTTACCGGCCGTGTAGACGAGTTCAAAAGTCTGATGGGAACCTGCTTCGAAGGACCCGTTCGGCGCCAAGGAAACACTACCGAGTTCTTCAGGGGGGATCGTCGGCCGGATAGGGTTACTAACCAGCCCACCGAGCGCGCCGCCCGCAGCGTCGTCAGGACTACCCATCGGTTGTTCACTCATTGTCGTTTCCTCCGCCTTAAAAGAGTGACCGGAGCATTGAGTCTCGGTCCTCATCGCTATAAACGCCCCGTTCTTTCCGTGCGAGCCGTTGGTTTTCCATATCCGTTCGATAGCCGTCATAATGAGGTGCCGAAATCATGTCAGCCTCTATCATTTGCGCCTCCAACCGGCGCGGCGATATTAGGATGCGCATCCAATATCAGGCGCAACAAAGTCGATCCAGACCGAGGCGCGCTAACGATAAAAATCGGTTTTTTGAAATCCACCTTGGCTTCCTCCCTCTTCTATTAAGTCACAGAACGACAGTTTCCATTCTGAATGATCTAACTGTACGGACAAACCCCTGTCGTTAACAATATATTTACTCTAACCTCATAATTTACTTGAACTAATTTCCACGACCGAGAAAAATACAACGGAATTTTAGTCTGGGGGCGACATTAGGTGAATTGCTGGTCCTGTAACCACACCGTTCGGGAAAGCACGCGCTTTTGCACAAGCTGCGGTGCGCCACTATTTGCGTTTTGCCCTACCTGTCATGCACCCACGGAAGAAAGTGATCGGTTTTGCGGCGGTTGTGGCTTTCGTCTGGAACGCGGCGCCACAGGCAGCGGAGCCACAGCGCTGCCACCGGCGCCTTCCACAACAGCGCACCTGCCATCGCCCTCCCCCATACCAAGTTCTCCTGCCGAAGCCGGCGGCCAACCGCAAATGGCGCCGGAACGAAAGAATGTAACGGTTCTCTTCGCAGATATTTCCGGTTTTACAGCCATGAGCGAAAAGCTCGACCCGGAGGAAGTCACCACCATCATGAATAATTGCCTCGGCATGATGGCGGAATGCGTTACGCGCTATGAAGGGTATGTCGATAAGTTCATCGGCGATTGCATCATGGCAATCTTCGGCGCACCGGTGACCCATGAAAATGACCCGGAACTCGCCGTTCGCGCCGCGCTGGATATGCTCAAAGGCATTGAAGACCAAAACACCAAAGTGCCAGTTAAGCTTGAGAAGCCGCTCGCCCTTCATATCGGCATCAACACCGGCGTCGCGATTGCCGGTGGCGTGGGATACGATCAAAAAATGGATTACACCGTGATGGGCGACACGGTGAATTTAGCGTCGCGCCTGGAATCAAATGCCGGCGACGGTCAAATTTACGTTTCTTCCTACACCTATAATATGACCCGCACCCAATTCAAGTTCATTCGCCACGATCCAATTAAAGTAAAAGGCAAAAAAGACCCCGTTGCGATTTTCCAAGTTACAAGCGCTTTGCCAACAAAGGCAAAAACCGGCGCGGGCGAACTGGTTCCAATGGTCGGGCGCAGTCAAGAGCTAGCTGACCTGCAAGCGTGCTGTGAAAGCCTTGCAGACGGAAAGGGCCAAACGGTGCTGCTCGTATCGGAGCCTGGAATTGGCAAATCACGCCTGTTGGACGAGATGCGCACCCATATCGGCGATCTGCCGTGTCAGCTTTTAGAAGGAAATTGCCGGTCCTTTGGCGAGGCAATGAGTTTTTACGTTTTCGTGGACATGTTCAAGCAACTGCTCGACATAGAAGCCGAAGATTTGGAAGACCTCATGGCCGCAAAGGTTTCGGATAATTTACCGTTACTCCTCAATTTGGATAAAGGGCGCCTAGAACCCGATGCACGTGAGGCAATCGTTTTCATTGGCGCCATGCTCGCCCTCGATCTCAGTGAAGACTTTGACGTCCACATAGAGGAAATGGATGGCCAGCAATTCAACGACGGGACCTTCAAGGCTGTGTGCTGGTTCTTCCGACAATTGGCAAACCTGAAACCACTCATTCTCATACTTGAGAATATCCATTTTGCCGGCCAGTCCTCGATCGAACTCATGCAGGAAATCTTAAACCTCACGGCGGACTCTCCGATAATTGTCATCGTGTCGATGCGCCCAACCAAAGACCATGCGTCTTCATCACTCTTAGATACAATTTCGCAACTACCTGAAGGAAACGCGACGCAGATCAGCCTGGACCCGTTAGAAGATGCTGAAGTCGATTTACTGGCCCGTCGCGTTTTGAAAGCCGAAGAGGTACCGGACGACTTGCTCGCCCTTATTCGAGACCGGGCACGCGGCAACCCTCTTTATGTCGAAGAAATTACCCAGAACCTCCTAGAAGACGGTGCGATTGAACGTAGCGATGAGAAACGCGTTCGTGTGGTTAAGGCGCTTGATACAATTGAAATGCCGACCGCTATTCAGGGCTTAATTTTATCACGCGCCGATAAACTTCAGCC